>MDTG01015985.1_pt1 | contig 18810 bp, 18 predicted proteins | sample 811421 | NCBI WGS metagenome assembly MDTG01 (sample SAMN05326645, study PRJNA326480) | marine metagenome | isolation source: seawater | place: Pacific Ocean: South East | collected 2011
CAAAATATACAAAGCATCCTGCATCCAAGAGAACATATGCTTATAAATGAAAATAGTGATGAGAAAAAAATATTAATTTTCGTTGGAGTAAATGGTAGTGGTAAAACTACAACTATTGGTAAAATTGCAAATAAAATTTTATCAAATAAAAAAATTCTAATTGCGGCTTGCGATACATTTAGGGCAGCAGCAGTTGAGCAATTAGAAATTTGGGCAAAAAAAAATAATCATGGTTTTATTTCTGGAAAAAATAATCAAGATCCTGCAAGTATTGCATATCAGGCAACTGAAAATTTTAGGAAAGAGGGTTATGATTTTTTGCTTATTGATACTGCTGGAAGATTATCGAATAATACTAACCTCATAAATCAACTTGTTAAATTAAAAAATGTTATATCAAAAGTAGATTCCTCTATTAGGGTTGATACAGTATTAGTTTTAGATGGAACAAATGGTTCTAACATGATTAAACAAGCAGAAATATTTGGAAATGAACTTAATGTATCGAGTCTTATAATTACTAAATTGGATGGAACGGCTAAAGGTGGAGCCTTAATTTCAATTGCAAATAAATTTGAAATCCCTATAAGTTATGTGGGTCTTGGTGAAAGTGTTGAGGATCTTGTAACTTTCAATTCTCAAAGTTTTGCTAGATCTATTTTAAACTTAGAAGAACAAAAATGAGATCAATTTATAAATTATTAATTGATATAGGGCCACTAGCAGTATTCTTTATTTTTTATACTAGAAGTGGTCTGAAGGATGCAATACTTCCTCTTATGATTGCGACTGTAATTTCAGTAATTATTTCTTACATACTTGAGAAAAAAATACCAATTATGCCAACTCTTGGAGCGGCTATTGTATTAATATTTGGGGGCCTAACAATTTATTTTGATAACGAAATTTTTATCAAAATGAAGCCAACAATAATTAATATCATATTTGCATTAATCTTATATGGTGGAGTTATTGTAAAAAAACCTCTTTTAAAATATCTGTTAGGTGCTGCACTTAAACTAGAAGAGGATGGATGGAAAATATTAACCCAAAGATGGATTGCTTTTTTTGTTGCACTTGCTGTTTTAAATGAAATTGTATGGAGAACACAAAGTACTGATTTTTGGGTAAATTTTAAAGTTTTTGGTATCTTGCCGATTACGTTTATTTTTACGATGACGCAATTTCCTTTAATTAAAAAATACCAAATTGATGATTAGATTATAGTTTGTTTTCTTTTAGTGCTATAAATCCTGGAGATTTATTTCCTTCAAGCCACTCTAAAAAAGCACCACCAGCCGTAGATAAATAATTAAATGCATCATTAGCTTGAGCTTTTTTTATTGCTGCGAGTGTATCTCCCCCTCCAGCAAGAGAGTACAACTGAGACTTACTTGAAAAATTTTTTATAATATTTGCAACTGAAATTGTACCTTTGTCAAATGGACTATATTCGAATGCACCTAAAGGCCCGTTCCATAATACTGATTTTGATTTTAATATTTCATCAGAAATTAATTTAGTACTTTTCTCACCAACATCAAATATCATTTGATCATTAGGAATATCGTTGATTGAATAGGTTTCAAAATGTTTTCTATTTTCTAAATTTTTAGAGCATACAACATCAGTTGGTAAAATTATTTTGCAATTTTTAGATTCTGCTTTTTTTTGTATCTCTTTTGATAAATCAATAAAATCATTTTCTACTAAAGAAGATCCAACATTGTAATTATTTGACAACAAAAATGTGTTAGCCATCGCACCACCAATTGCTATAGAGTCAAATAATTCAACTAAATTTTCCAAAACTTTAATCTTTGTTGAAACCTTTGAGCCACCTATTATTGCTAAATTTGGCTTGTTTGAATTTTCTAAAAATTTATCTAGATTTTCAATTTCTTTTGAGAAACTAAATCCTGCATACGAGGGTAAATAATTAGTAATACCTGTTATAGATGCATGATTGCGATGTGAAGCAGAAAAGGCATCATTGATATAAATGTCAAAACAAGAAGCTAATAATTTTGAAAAATTTAAATCGTTCTTTTCTTCTTCATTATTAAAGCGAATATTTTCTAGTAGACAAATTTCTCCAGGGTTCATTTCAGAAATCTTTGTTTCAATTATTTTGTGATCACAGTTATCTAAAAAATGAATAGTATTCAGATTTAAAATTTTTTTTAATTCTAAACATAAAAACTCAATTGAAAATTTTTTGTTAATCTCTCCTTTTGGACGTCCATAGTGAGTAATTAGGAAAACCTTATTTTTATTTTGAATTAATTTTTCTAATGTCGGTAAAATAGAATATATTCTTGAGTGGTCTATAATTTTGTCTTCAAAAACAGGTACATTTAAATCTACACGAACAATTATTTTTTTATTTTTGCAGTCTAAATTTTTTAATTCTTTCATTTCTATTCACATCTATATAAAAAAAATGCAGGAAATCATTGATTATTTATAAAAAATCCCAGTTTATCCTTTTTTTATACATACATTTAGTATATTAAGTGACCATTATACTACTAAATGTTGATCAAAGGAGTTTTAAATGCCTTGGGATGAAAATAATGTTACTAGGCTTAGGGAATTGTGGGATCAAGGTCTTCCAACGGCTCAAATAGGAAAATTACTTGGTTTTACTAAAAATGCGGTAGTTGGAAAGGCTCATAGAATTGGCCTGGAAAGACGTCCTTCGCCAATACGTAGAACAGCGGTTAAACCAGATAGAAAAAAAGCTCGTTCACCAGTAATGCCTAAATTAAATTTTGAAAACAAACAGGATGATTTGAAACCCAAAAATGAGATTAAAACATTTCAGCCAATGGTAAAAAATTTATTTAACTCAACAGCTAAAAGGGGTTGTGAGTGGCCTGTCGGCCATCCTGATGAAAGTGATTTTCATTTTTGTGGTAACGATAGATTCGAAGATAAACCATATTGCTTAGAACATTGTTCTGTTGCTTATGTAATTCCTGAAAAAGAAGATAGCGATAGACAAGAAGTAAATACAAGAATTTAATAGAAATTTGTTATTTAACTGATATCATTTCCTTCTATGGGAAATTTAAAACAAAACTCAGTATTCACACCTGTTTTAATTGCTGGTAGTCTTGTACTTTTAATTAGTTTTGCAATTAGATCGACTTTTGGTTTATTTCAAATTCCAATTGCAGAGCAATTTTTTTGGGCTAGATCTGAATTTTCACTTGCAATAGCTGTCCAAAATTTAGCTTGGGGAATTGGCACACCCTTGTTTAGTGCATTTGCTGAAAAGTATGGAGATAGAAAAGCTATATCGATTGGATTAATATTATATGCGCTAGGTATATTTGTAAGTAGCACAGCGACATCACCAGAAGCTCATCAACTTTTAAATGTACTAATTGGATTTGGAATTGCAGGAAGTGGGTTTGGTCCTATTTTAGCTGTAGTAGGAAGAGCTGCATCGAATGAAAAAAGGTCACTTGCTCTTGGGATCACAACTGCTGCAGGTTCAGCTGGTCAAGTAGTAGGCCCTCCATTTGCTGCAACATTACTGTCTATAATGCCGTGGTCGTCAGTTTTTGAAATATTCGCAATTATAAGTATTATGACTTTAATTTTAGTTCCTATTCTTAAAACATCTGCTCAAACAAGTATAAAAAAATCAAAAGAAAAACTTAGTGATGCTTTGGGTCAAGCTTTAGCTGATCCAACTTATTCAATGTTATTTCTAGGTTTTTTTTCTTGTGGTTTCCAATTAGCTTTTATTACGGCACATTTTCCAGCTTTTATAGCTGAAACTAGTAGCCCAATAGTACAAGGAAGTGTTATATCTTTATTATGTAACTCAGTTGAAGGGTTAGGCGCTCTATCAATGGCATTGATTGGTTTGTTTAATATAATAGGTTGTTTAATTGCAGGAGGATTGGGAAAGGGTTACAACAAAAAATACCTTTTATCTTTAATTTACACCGGAAGAACTGTAGCAGCAATCGCATTCATCTTACTTCCTATAACACCCATGTCTGTTGCTATTTTTTCAATAGTAATGGGCTCTTTATGGCTGGCTACAGTGCCTTTAACATCTGGAATAATTGGTCATATATATGGAATAAAATTTATGGGCACTCTTTACGGAATAGTTTTTTTATCACATCAAATTGGTTCCTTCGTTGGAATTTGGCTTGGTGGATTTTTTTATGATATGTATGGTAGTTATAATATTGTATGGTGGGTTGGTATAGGTGTTGGGGCTTTTTCTGCAATTATACACTTACCAATAAAAGAAATACCAATTAGTGAGAGAAAAATTGTAATAGTGTGATAAAAATTAATATGTTTTTGGTTAAGGATAATATTTATGAATGAGAAGAACATTATAAGAAACTTAATAATTGTTATATTTTTTTTGATGATTATATATTCCCTGCTTAGAGTAGGTGCTGGTCTCGATTTAAGCTTTGGTCCCTATATAAAATAAATTTCCTAAGTTAGAGCAGTAAATTTTCCACATTTTATTAATTTACTTGATAATTAAAAAATAAATCGTGTGCAAAAATAGTAAAATATACATACATTTATGAAATATTCACTTTTAGACAAAATCAATTTTCCCTCTGATTTAAGAAATTTAAATAAAAAGGATTTAAAAAAATTATCGGATGAACTTAGAATAAAAACTATTGAGACTGTTTCAAAAACTGGAGGTCATCTCGGAGCTGGTCTTGGTGTTGTTGAACTAACAGTAGCATTACATTATGTATTTAACACTCCAAGAGATAAGTTAATTTGGGATGTAGGACACCAAGCATATCCGCATAAAATAATTACCGGAAGAAAAAAAAGAATTGAAACATTAAGAAAAAAAAATGGGTTGTATGGTTTTGTAAAAAGAAATGAAAGTGAATATGATCCTTTTGGAACAGCTCATAGTTCAACTGCAGTTTCAGCAGGGCTAGGAATTAAAATTGCTAAAGATATTAACAAGGATAATGCAAATGTAGTGTGTGTTGTTGGTGATGGAGCATTAAGCGCTGGATTGGCATACGAGGGATTAAATAACGCCGGCGCACTAAAAAAAAGATTAATTGTGATATTAAATGATAATAAGATGTCTATAGACAAGCCTGTAGGTGCAATGAGCACATATCTTACAAGGCTTTTGTCATCAAAATCTTATTCAAGTTTAAGAAATCTAATCAAAAAATTTAGCAAAGCACTTCCTAACAATTTTTCAAAAACACTTTATCGCACTGAAGAGTTTTCTAAGGGTATGCTTTCTGGGGGAACACTTTTTGAAGAACTAGGTTTTTATTATCTTGGCCCAATTGATGGTCATAATGTTAATGAATTAGTATCTGTATTAGAAAACATTAGAGATAATAAATTTAATAAACCTATTTTCTTGCATTGTATTACAAAAAAAGGCAAAGGTTATGAGCCTGCTGAAAAATCAGATGACAAATTTCATGGTGTTGAAAAATTTGATATAGGCACTGGTGAATCATTAAATAAATCTAATCAAAAATCCTATTCTCAAGTTTTTGGTGAAAGCCTAACTAAACTTGCCGAAAATGACGAAAAAATCGTAGCTATTACTGCGGCAATGATGTCAGGTACTGGGTTAAAAATATTTAGTGAAAAATTTAACAATAGGTTTTTTGACGTTGGTATTGCGGAACAACATGCAGTTACAATGGCTGCAGGAATGGCTACCGAAGGTTTTAAACCATATGTAGCTATTTATTCTACATTTCTTCAAAGAGCTTATGATCAAATTGTTCACGACGTAGCTATTCAAAATCTACCTGTAAGGTTTGCAATTGATAGAGCTGGCCAAGTTGGTTCAGACGGTCCCACACATGCTGGGTCATTTGATATAACTTATTTATCTACTTTACCTAATTTTATAGTTATGGCTCCTAGTAATCAATCCGAGTTGGTTAGAATGATGAAAACCTCAGCTTTAATAAATGATTGCCCTTCTGCATTTCGCTATCCAAGAGGGTCTGGGATTATGGATGATAATTATAACTTAAATGAAGTCGAAATAGGTAAGGGATATATTGTATTTGAAGGTGAAAAGATTGCGATTCTAAATTTAGGGACTAGAATACAGGCTTGTAAAGAAGCATGTAAAATTTTAAATAGCAATAATATTTATCCAACATTGGCGGATGCAAGATTTGCTAAACCGCTAGATACTAACTTAATTGATAACTTAATAGAAAATCACAAATATTTAATTACTATCGAAGAAGGTTCAATTGGTGGTTTCGGCTCTCATGTATTAAGTTATGTTCATAATGTAAGATTAAAAAGAACATCAACTGTAATTAAGAATATATTTTTTCCAGATAAATTTGTGAATCACATGAAACCAGATGAACAATATGAAAATATAAATATGGACACTAGTTCAATTGTACAAAAAATCTCAAGTTTATTTGATGATAAGATTATTGACATTAAAAATTTTAATTTAAAAGAAAAGCTATAATTATTTAAACATGAAAAAAATTGCTGTTTTAATTGCTGCTGGTAGTGGAATGGGGGCAGATGCAGCAAAATCACTTGCAAATGCTGGTTACAAAATAGGAATAATGTCATCATCAGGTAAAGGAGAAAAATTAGCAAATAAGCTGAATGGAATTGGTTTTACTGGGTCTAATTTAAATACAACAGAAATTAAAGAATTCATTAATCTTGTATTAAATAAATGGGGAAGGGTAGATGTTTTAATTAATAGTGCTGGTCATGGGCCAAAGGGAAAGATTTTAGAAATTACCGATAAAGAATGGTATCTAGGTATGGAAACGTACTTTTTAAATGTCGTAAGAGCTTCTAGATTAATTACACCTATTATGAAAAAACAAAAAAAAGGATCGATAATTAATATTTCAACTTATGCAGTTTTCGAGCCTGAAAAAAGTTTTCCAACGTCTGGAATTATGAGGGCTAGTTTATCAGCCTTTACAAAAATATATGCAGATGAACATGCTAAATTTAATATAAGGATGAATAATGTTCTTCCTGGCTTTATCGATAGTCTTAAACCAAAAAAAGAATTTCTTAAAAGAATACCATTAAAAAGGTTAGGAAAAGTTAAAGAAATTTCAGCAGTTATCAAGTTACTAGCATCTGAGGATGGCGCATATATCACTGGTCAAAATATTAGAGTTGATGGTGGCATTACGCGATCTATTTAAATTTCTAAATGAATAAAGATAGTTATAAAAAATTGTTATTAAAAAAAGGTAAAGAGGCTATTACTTGCTTAACGGCATATTCATTCCCATTTGCTAAAATTTTAGACGGTCTAGTAGATTTAATTTTAATTGGAGACTCTGTAGGGACGACAATATATGGAATGAAAAATACAAGAAATGTTAGTCTTGCAATGATGAAGAATCATGCAAAAGCTGTAGTAAAAATTTCCAACCTATCTATGACGATTGTTGATATGCCTTACAATACGTATAAAACTAAGAAAGAATCACTGAAAAATGCGTTGGATATTTTAAAATTTACTAAGGCAGATTTTGTCAAAATTGAAACTGATATAAGAAATGTTGAAATAGTTAAATTTTTGTCTGATAATAATATTGATGTTGTATCTCATATTGGCGTAAACCCTCAGAAATTTTCAGACTTTAGAAAAATTAGAAGTGTTGGAAAAAATTTAAATGAAATTAATAAATTAGTAAAATTGGCAATTAAACTAGAGGAGGCTGGATCTAAATTAATAGTACTTGAATGCGTAACAATAGCTGCTTCAAAATTAATTACAAAAAAATTATCAATTCCTACAATAGGCATTGGATCTTCAAAATATTGTGATGGTCAAGTTTTAGTAATTGATGATATGTTAAACTTTGATTCAGATTTTAAAAAGCCAAAATATGTAAAGAAATATATGAATGTAGAAAGAGAAATTAAAAAAGCAGTTCAAAAATTTGTTTACGATGTAAAAAATAAAAAATTTCCCTCAAATAAAAACTCTTACAAATGATTAAATATTTTCAAATTTTCCTGATAGCGGATTTAAATATTTAAGCTTACCAGAACCTATATCATGTATTAATCCATGGACAGATAAAGAGTTTTCATCAATACACTTTTTAATAGTTGGGTATTTAAATAAATTTTTTAATGACTTTTTTATACTTTCTTCTTCCAATAGTTTGATTTGTTTTTCTTCCGAAATATTTTCAGGAATATTTTTAAAGGCTGAGGAAATATTTTCCAACCATTTATTAATAAAAATATTATCATTATTTGTTTTCTTTTTATGAAGATTATAAATACTATTAATGCCTCCACAGCCAGTATGCCCTAAGATTATAAAATGTTTAATTTTGAGGTATTGAATTGCGTACTCAATCGCTGCTAGGGTCCCTATATGTTGGCCATTAGAAGAAAATGGTGGGACTAAATTTGCAATATTTCTATGAATAAACAAGTCTCCTTCAAAAGCCTCAAAAATCGATGTAACGTGAACCCTTGAATCACAACACGATATAATCATTGATTTAGGGTTTTGACCTAAAGATGCTAACTTTTTAAATTTATTAGAATTTTTTTCAAAAGTATTTGATTTCCAGCTCTTATATCTAGATATATAAAATTTTGGGAGAGGGCTAAGTTTATTGATCATAATATACTCATTTCATTAATTTATATTAAGTAATTATTGTAGGCAAGTAATTAGAAGTTTATTTAATTACCTAAATTAAACTATGGTAAATAAATTAAAATTTAATGACCGTAAATTTTGTGTAGCACCAATGATGGGTTATACAACACCTTATGCTAGAAATCTTTATAGGATTCTATCTAAAAGAGCTTTTCTATTTACTGAAATGATAGCTTGTAAAACGATGATTTATTCAAAAAATAGAGACTTAATTATAGAAAATAATGAACATAATCCAGTTGCTCTTCAGGTTGGAGGTTCTGATTTAAAAGATTTAAAGAAATGTTCTGAAATAGCATATCAGTACAATTATGATGAAATTAATCTTAATGTTGGATGTCCAAGTAAAGCTGTTCAAAAAGGTAGTTTTGGTGCATGCTTAATGCAAGATAAAGTATTAGTTCGACAATGCCTAGAAGCAATTCAAGGGGGAAAGATAAACGCATCTATTAAATGCAGAATTGGTTTAGGAAAGAAATTAAATTATGAATTTTTTGAGGAATTTGTAGATGAGATTTTAAAAAGTGGTATTGAAATAATTTATGTCCACGCAAGAAATGCAATACTTAATGGTATTAGCCCAAGTCAAAACAGATCAATTCCTCAATTAGACTATACATTTGTTAAAAAAATTAAATCTAAATATCCTAATGTAATTTTTATATTAAATGGAGGAATTGATAATTTAGAAAAAGCACAACATCTTGTTAATGATTTTGATGGAGTTATGCTCGGTAGACTAATTCAAAATAATCCTTTCTTACTAAAAAATATAGATGGTTTGTTTTATAATTTAGAAACATCTACGGTAATCAATGAAGACATTATTCATAATTATTTTAATTTTATTAGACCAAAAATAAATAGTGAATCAATATTTAGATTATTGAGTCCATTACTTAACATTTTTTTTGGAGTTCCAAATAGCAAACAATTTAAGGTAGAAATACATGAAAGTATGAAAAATAATAAACTTGAATTGATAGAAGGTATTTTATTAGATTTTATCAAAAAAAATAAGATGATCTTAAATTAGTAAGGAAGTTGGTAAGATAGACTTATGATTTCAACTCCTGGATTTTTGTCACCTAAATTTGCATTTGAGATATGACCAAAAGATATTCCTATTCTATTTTTATTTTTTAATTCATAGCTAAATTCTAATGTAGTCCTGAATTGAATTTCATTGCCTAATTTTTTACCGGATCCGTCATTATAGTAACCAACACCAAAACTGGGTGTAAAAAAATATTTACTATCTTTACCCTGAAGCAATTGGCCTATGTTATCTTCTAAATATATTCCAGTTGTAAAATAAGACGCTGAGTCTCCAGTATACTCAAGTCCAAAAAATGGTTTCAAAAAGAAAAAATTATCTTCCTCAGGACCAATATCTAGAATCGATTTGTCTAATCTTCTTTCATATCTAAAATCAGATGTTTGATTACTTTCAGATCCATCAAATTTAATATCATATATTCCAAACCCAAAAATATTATAGCTATTACTAAACACAGATGATGAAATTAAAAGGCTAATGAAAAATGCAAAAAATACATTCATGCAATTATATTATTTATAATTTTTTAACTATCAAACGAAAAATTCTTTATCTTGTTGAGAAATCTCAAGAATAGCCTTTTTAAGTTTTTCAAGGGCCTTGGTTTCAATCTGTCTAACTCTTTCTTTGCTTATTTTTAACATCTGGCCAAGCTCATCTAGAGTTATACTTTTTTCCTTGAATTTTCTTAAGTTAATGATTGTTTTTTCTCTATCATTTAATGTTCCAATTGCAGCATTTATAAAATCTTTTTTTATTTTTTTATCATTAAATTCTTCATAAACTTCTTCTGGATTTTGCCTGTCATCTGCTAGAAGTGACATTAAATCATTTTCACCTTCATTATCAACTTTTTGATTGAGATGAAGATCGCCACCTGTTAGTCTTGACTCCATGTTTTGAACTTCAATTGATTTAACATTAAGCATGTTTGATACTTTATCAATTTCGTTTTGACCCATAAACTCTCTGGAAACATCATTAATTTGTTGTTTAATTTTTTTTAGATTAAAAAAAAGAGCCTTTTGTGATGCTGTAGATCCTGTTCTTACAACAGACCAGTTTTTAAGTATATAATCTTGTATTGAAGCTCTTATCCACCATGAAGCGTAAGTTGATAGTCTGAAATCTTTTGATGTATCAAATTTCTCTAAGGCATGCATTATACCTAATACACCCTCGTGTATTAGATCGTCGATTGGCAAACCGTAACTTGAGTATTTTCTGGCGTAAGAAACTGCTAATCTAAGGTATGAATTGAGAATTTTTTGAAGTGATTTAGAGTTTTTGTTATCTCTCCAATCATTAATAAGGAAGAATTCCTCCTCTTTTTCAAGTATTGAAGCTTTTTTTGAGAATTCTATAAGATTACTAGAGAAAAAATTTTTATTTAAAGTCATACATATATATACGAGTAAAATATTAGATTGGATCAATTAGATTCAAATAATTCTATTATATCCCCATTTTCTGCGAAAATTCCTGAATAAATTTTTTTATTTGAGAGGGGTTGTTTAAATAAAGTACAAATTATGCTGTTTTTGGATTTCTCAAGTTCATTTCTTTGATAAGACTGATATCCTCTAACTATTCTTGTAAATGTGTTGTAGGGCTTGTTAATTTTAGAAAAATTTTGATAACCCCACCAAAAACAATCATTTTGTGCAGATAGTGGCCTTGTAATGTCTACTCCTCTATTAACAAAAAGAATTTGTTTTGATGAAGAATAAGCTGCATGTTTAAGATTTAAAAAATATTCTTTATGTCCTGGGTTATTAATTATTGATTGATTGAGTTTAGAAGTCCATTTTGAAATTGATACAGTTCCTGAAGAAGCTATGTTTAGTGCTTCATCTTTTGTAAAACCATATGATTGTAATGTTTGATCAACACCATGATCAAACATCCATTTAATAATTTCTTCTGGATTAGGTGCAATTTGTAGTTGAAGTAGTTTTGTAAACATCTCTTCTTGAGCACCTCTCAAAAAAATAATTTCAATTGGTTTTAATTTAAACTTAGACATTAATTTAAATCTAAGCTGTAAGACATTTGATAGTGTTTCTTTTGATGATTCGCCTAATCCTATTATATTACCTAGAAAAATTAGCTTGTCGTTTTTTTCAAAATTTTCAATAATAAAGTCATTTATTGAATTAAAAGATTTAAGATTAGAATGAATGGAGCCAATTGCCCATATTCTTGAAATATCTTTTAATTCTACAAAATTACTTTCCTTATACAAAATTTATTTTTTGTTTAATATTTGTTCGATTTTTTCTGTAGATTGAAAATAATCTGTTTTTTCTACTGCAGCAACTTCTCTTGCTAATCTCTCAATTGCAACCTGGAACATTTGTCTTTCACTGTAAGACTGTTCAGATTGACTATTTTTTCTAAATAAATCTCGAACAACTTCAGCAATTTTAATTGGTTCACCTGAAAATATTTTAGCCTCATATTCCTGAGCCCTTCTACTCCACATTATTCTTCTAATTTTTGGTTTTAATTTTAATGTGCTAAATACTTCATCAATAATTTTTTTTGACGAAATTTTTCTTAAACCCACTTCTTCTTGTTTATCAATTGGTACTCTGATTATTAATTTTGCTTGTTCCATTTTTACAATATAAAATTTTGTTTTTATACTAGCAATTTCCATATTCTCAATTTTGGTAATTTCACCTACGCCATGCTTTGGATAGACAACTATTTCTCCAATTTTAAATTCATTGTTTTTTTTTGATTTCATTTAATTACCTGGTTTTTCACTAAAATGTTTCTCAAATTTATTTTGTACTTTTTGCCAATCCTCAGCATCTTTTGGTGGATCTTTCTTTTCATTTATATTTGGCCATATTTCTGAGTATTTCCTATTAATTTCAGCCCATTTTTCAATTCCGTCCTCCGTATCTGACAATATGGCCTCAGCAGGACATTCTGGTTCACAAACCCCACAGTCAATGCATTCATCAGGATGTATCACTAACATATTCTCCCCTTCATAGAAACAGTCAACTGGACATACTTCTACACAATCCATATGCTTACACTTAATACATTTTTCGTCTACAACATAAGTCATTTTTTATTTAAAATTTTATTTAGGACTCTTTTTCTTGCATTTCCAGAATTTACATCAGAAATATACAAAAGTCCTGACAATCTTCTTATTAAACTGGTTTCATAATCATGAACTTTTTCATCTGACAATACAATTTCCCATAAAGTTTCAATTAATAATATTTTATCTTCTTTAGAGTATTCTTTGTTTATTTTTGATGTGTAATAAAATAGTGATTTTGAATTATTTCTATTTTCTAAAGCATTATTCAATACATTCTTTACTTCAATTGGATCTTCATTAAAAACCTCTATTAAAGATTTTTCGATTTTAGATATTTCTTTAGCATGTACTTCGCCATCCGAATTTGCAGCTTCTACAAATAAACCACATAAGAGTTCTAAATTGTTTTCACCATTGTTTTTAGAGGCTTGATTGATATTTGTGAATTTTTTAAATAAATTTATCAAAATATTTTCCTTTATAATCTTTTAAAGGAGTTTTTCTAAAACTGCAAAAGGTGAATTTGGATCCAATTTTTTTTGAGGTTTAGAATCATAATTTTTTATACTCTTTTTTTTAATTTTTTTGGTATTTTTTACGACTGCGTTGTTTTTTTTAAAAAAATATAATTTTTTTTGATTAGATAAATTAGTTGCTTCATAGCCGCATAAGAACAATATATTTTTTAATTGTTCACTATTGCAGCCTATTGGGTTCATTAAATCTGATGACTCAAGAAATGGGCCATATTTAATTTTTTTTCTTGCTAAATAAAAAATTTTTTCAAAAACGTCTACTCTAAATGCAAAATCATTTATAGATATATACCCTATCGACAGCCAATAAGACTTTGGCATTTTTAAATTTGTTGTAAATGATACTCTTCCATCGGTTGGCAAAGGTATACTATCTGAAAGATTATAATCATTAAAAATTTTCCACAATATAGAATTTAATTCTATTCCTTTTTTTTTCATAAGATTTGGCATAAAAAAGTATTTTGCGCCTATTCTAATTCCTAATTTAGACAATTGGGATTTACTATCAGAGTCAATATTACCTATAAATTCTTTAAACTTATCAATTTTTAGTGTTCCTAGATTTTCAAAGCAATTGAATGCTATTGCTCTTACATTTGAGTCTAAGTCATCATCCATTTTATCTTTAATAGGCTTTAAATTTAATGATATTTGATTATCTATCCAACTTTGTAATTTTGCTGATATTAAAAGTTTTTTTTCTGAAGGTATAAATTCAGAATTTAGAGCTTCAGCTATAGGTTGGTATATCTTTGATCCTTTTTTTAATTCACCAATGACATCATCACCCCATAATATATTAATGTTTTTAGTGAAGTTTATTTTTGATATATCACCCAGGGTAATCGCATCTTCAGGTGCATTTAAAAACTGCTCTATTTTGTTTTCAATCATATTTCTAATTGATTTTTTAACATGACTGTAAGAAAAAAGAGAGTGTGAAATATCTTTATTATTAAATTCCAAGTCAAAACCCCTTATAATTCCATAATTTTTTCCGTCTAACATAACTTCATTATTGTTATTTATGTCCATTTTTTCTAGTTTTTCTTCTGGAGACGAGTTTATGAAGTATCTTGAAGATGCGTCTATAAATTTATTAGTCAATCCAATATGTAAACTGTCTGATAAATCATTTTCGATTTGTTGTGTTTTTTTTTGCCAATAAATAGGATCATTTAACCATGAGTGATTGTTAGAAATATAGGTCCAAGTTCTTATTTGAGAAATCTTAAGTGACAGCTCTGGAATTCCACCACTAAAATTTTCTAATTTGGATATTTTTTTATTTAACCAATCTTCAGGTATTTTATATTTGTTTTCCAATATTGTTAAAAATATAGTTTTAAGAAAAAGTAAATAATTATCATTAAAAATTTTTTCAAAATCAGGTATTCTACAAATATCCCAAAGAAGTCTAATATTTTTATAATTGTGTAAATGAGTTCGTATATCATTTTCATTTATTAAACTTCTAAAATTAATTTCATCGATAGCGTTTTTTTTATGTATGAAAATATTTTTAACTGGGAATTTTTTTAAAGAGATCAACATCTTTTCTAAAGTGTCAAAATTTAAATTGGAGTTTCTCCAATAAATTTTTTGAATCTGATCGTATTGATGGTTTTCAATCGATTTTATTATTAAAGGATCTAATTCTCCTGCTTCTTTGGTATAACTAAAAAAACCATTATTTTTATATCGACCAGCTCTTCCTGCAATTTGCCCAATTTCACTAGGAGTTAGATTACGATTGTATCTACCATCAAATTTTTCTAACGAAGTGAAAAAAATGTGGTCAATATTTAAATTAAGTCCCATTCCAATAGCGTCTGTTGCTACTAGGTAATCAACTTTTTTATTTTCATAAATGTCAACCTGAGCATTTCTTGTTCGTGGACTTAAAGAACCTAAAACAACCGCTGCACCTCCCTTGTGAGTTCTTATACTCTCAGCAATTTCATATACTCTATTTATATTAAACGCTATTATTGCTGATCTTGGCTTTAGTTTTGAAAGATTTTGTTTTGAAATAAATGATAAGGTTGAAAAACGCTCTTTGTATTCAATTTTTATATTAGGGAACAAATTTTTCAATATTGACTGAATAGTTAATGAACCAAGAAAAATTGTCTCATGACTGCCCCTGAAATTTAAAATTCTGTCAGTGAAAATATGCCCTCTCTCATAATCTGATGCGAGTTGAACTTCGTCTATTATAACGCAATCAACATTCTTTTCGGTAGGCATAGATTCAACTGTGCAAAAAAAATATTTTGCTTCTTTTGGAATTATTTTCTCTTCGCCAGTTATTAAAGCAACATTATTTATTCCAACTCTCTTACAAGCTTTATCATAGTTTTCTCTAGCAAGAAGCCTTAGTGGAAAACCAAAAATGCCGGAGGTGTATGTAAACAGTTTTTCAAAAGCTAAGTAAGTTTTACCTGTGTTTGTAGGTCCAAGTATGGCTAAAAGATTATCAATTTTATGATTCATCTATATTAAGCAGCATTAGAAATAATTTCATTTAAAACAAAATTTAGTATTCCTCCTGCTTTATAATAAGCTAGTTCTTTTTTTGTATCTATTCTACATTTTAAGTTAATTAAATATTCATTCTCACCAATAATTTTACATTTTAAGGTTTTATTTGGAGATAAGTTAGAAATACCTGTAATAGATAATTTTTCTTCACCCTTTATATTTAATTTATTTCGACTGCTTCCATCTAAAAATTCTAAAGGTAAAACACCCATACCAATTAAATTTGATCTATGTATTCTTTCAAAACTCTCAGCTATTACTGCCTTTACTCCTAATAGTCTTGTTCCTTTTGCAGCCCAGTCTCTGGATGAACCAGTTCCGTATTCTTTTCCCGCTATAATAACTGTATCTATATTATGCTTAATATACTCCTGAGAAGCATCATAAATTGGCATAGAGTTATTTGAAATAAAAGACTTAGTAAAACCACCCTCAGTTCCAGGTAAAATTTCGTTCCTGATCCTAATATTTGCAAATGTGCCTCTCATCATTATTTCATGATTTCCCCTTCTTGATCCATATGAGTTAAAATTTTTTGAATTAACTTGTCTATTGTTTAAATATAATCCAGCAGGACTATCTTCTTTTATATTTCCTGCTGGAGAAATATGATCTGTTGTTACACTATCACCTAAAAGAGCTAAAATTCGAGCATCTTTTATATCTTTGAGCTCTACATTATCTTTTTTTTCAAAAAATGGTGGATGTTTAATATATGTACTTGTATCATTCCAATTATAAGTCATGTTTGCTTCACTTTGAATAGATTTCCAGTTTTCATCACCTTCATATATTTCTTCATATCTTTTTTTAAACATGTCTGGTGTTAAACAAGAGTTTAACAATTTATTAATTTCATCGTTACTCGGCCACAAATCTTTTAAGTAAATTTCTTTTCCTTCTTGAGATTTACCAATTGGCTCATCTGTTAAATTCAAATTTATATTACCTGCAAGCGCGTAAGCTACAACTAACGGAGGTGAAGCGAGAAAATTAGCTTTTACATGTTGATGAACTCTACCTTCGAAATTTCTATTACCAGATAATACTGAACATACTGTTAAATTCTTTGATATAATTTCGTTAGCGACCCATTCATCTAATGGACCAGAGTTTCCAATACAAGTTGTGCAACCGTATCCAACCGTATTAAAACCAATTTTATCTAGGTATTCTGTTAGGCCCGCTTTGTCTAAGTAATCGCTAACAACTTTACTTCCTGGAGCTAAGCTAGTTTTTACCCACGGTTTGACATCAAGTTTTAAATTTACTGCTTTTTTTGCTACCAATCCAGCTGCAATCATTACACTAGGATTGGATGTATTTGTACAACTGGTAATTGCAGCAATTACAATATCTCCAGTTCTTAATTTAGATTCTTTATTTGTATTATGTTTATTATCAATTTTTTTAAATTCATTTGGAACATCTCTTAATAATATTTTGTCCTGGGGTCTTTTAGGGCCAGCAAGCGAAGGTTCTATAGAGTTTAGTTCTAATACAATTTTTTTACTGAATGTTGGGTTATAATTTTCATCAACCCATATTGATTGTGTTTTAGAGTATTTGGTAACAATATTAAGATGGTGCTCATCTTTACCAGTAAGCCTCAAGTAGTTAATTGTTTCTTGATCAGTAGGAAAAAAACCACATGTAGCACCATACTCTGGAGCCATATTAGAAATTGTTGCTCTGTCGGCTAGAGATAGGTTAGATAATCCTTTTCCAAAAAACTCAACAAATTTTCCTACTACTCCATTTTCTCTTAAAATTTTTGTTATTGTTAAGACTAAATCTGTAGCAGTAATTCCTTCATTTAAATTTCCGTTTAATTCAAAACCAACTACTTCGGGAATATTCATTGAAATGGGTTGGCCAAGCATGGCTGCTTCTGCCTCTATACCACCAACACCCCACCCAAGAACGGAAAGGGAATTTACCATAGTTGTGTGACTATCAGTTCCAACAACAGAGTCAGGAAAAAGATAATTATGATTGTTATAATTTTTAACCCAGATAGTTTTGGCAATATTTTCTAAATTTACTTGATGACAAATTCCAGCACCTGGCGGAACTAAAAAAAAATTATCAAATGAATTTTGTCCCCATTTTAAGAACTCATATCTTTCTTTATTACGCTCAAATTCCTTTTTAACATTTAATTCAAGAGCATTATTATTTTTATATTTATCAACCATTACAGAATGATCTATTACTAAATCAACCCTAGAAAGTGGATTTATTATTTTGGGTTCTAATCCTCGACTTTTTAAAGCATTTCTCATGGCCGCCAAATCAGCTACTGCTGGAACTCCAGTAAAATCTTGCATCAGAACTCTTGTTGGGAAAAATGCAATTTCTAGAGTCTTATTATTAGTATTCTTTAATGATTTGAAAACAGATGAAATCATAATTTTATTTATACTTTCGCCGTCTTCATTTCTTAATAAGTTTTCTAAGATAATCTTTATTGAAATTGGAACTTTAGAAAGATTAATTTCAAATTGATCTGCAACTTTTTTAAGATCAAAATACTTGTAAAATTTGTTATTAATCTCTAAATTTTGTTCAGAATTGAAAGAATTTATATTATTCATAGATAAAAAACTCACTATTATATTATCTCAAATAGTATGAACATAAATTTTTGTATAAAAATGTTAATTTATTATTAGTTTTCTGGGAAAAATTAGAATTATTAAATTTGTTTATTAAAAATTAATATAAATATAATTTTTAAATAATAATTCATCATACTTTTTATAAGAATTTAAAAACATAGGTAAATTGTTGACTTTAACCGTAAGTTTTGGGAATAAAAGTATAGCCTTTTATGATTATCACTTTTAAGTGATGTTGGAGGGAGGTTCCTCCGGGGTAACAAAATACAAGGAGTATTTTATGGCTAAGAAGA
>MDTG01077518.1_pt1 | contig 18806 bp, 20 predicted proteins | sample 811421 | NCBI WGS metagenome assembly MDTG01 (sample SAMN05326645, study PRJNA326480) | marine metagenome | isolation source: seawater | place: Pacific Ocean: South East | collected 2011
CATTGGTGGGTATATTTTTGGAGTCAGGGTCTCCATAAATTTCACTTGTAGAAAAAAATAAAAACCCTTTAATTTCCTTGCCATTTTTCTTTTGATTTAAGGAATAATTTAATAAATTTCTTAAACCCTCAACGTTTGCATCCATTGTTTCTATAGGATATTTTCTATAAAAGGTAGGCGATGCTATCGAAGCTGCATGGATAATAAAATTAAAATCTTTTTTTTCATCTTTAAGTTCTTCAGTTATGTCATGTTTTTTTATTAAAAGGTTTTTATCTCCCTTTAAATTTTTTATCCATCCAGGCTCTCCTCTTATGAAACTATCGTACAAAAATACTTCTATAGGATTAGATTTCAGATTAGATTTATTCCAGTGAAGCATAGATTTGATGAGATAAAAGCCTAAAAAACCTGCTCCTCCTGAAATTAAAACTTTTTGTCCACTCATTGCTATAAATTCATTTTTTAGATTGTTGCAAATAAATTCACAATCAAGGTTTTCAACATCTGAGTCAGTCATAATATTTTTTTTTATTTATTAAAATTTCGGCCAGTTCCCAATCTATCTTTTCGTCTATATCAAGGCTTTCAAAGCTTTCAGGATTCATAATAAATGCCTTACTATTCTTTCCTATTCTATGATTATTTTCCTTAAATGAACTACCTGAAAAAATATAGAAATTTGAATTTTCTTCATATATTAATTTTAAATTTTGAGTTTTTTCCAAAATATTAGGATCATGATTTAAAGGCTCCATATTTGAATTGTAAAGTCTTTTTTTAAATGGAGTGACTGAAAAGATACTTTGTGTTTCATTTTTTTCTTTTAAATCATAGAAATTTTTAACAGCTTTTTTAATTGTAGAATCTTTAAGAAATGGATTTGTGCTATGTGTTTGAAAAAAATTATTTGAAAGCCCTATTTTCTTAATATCATGTTCAATTATTGAATTCATTGACACATCATCTCCCAGAAGATTTTTAGGTCTTTGTATAATATTTACCCAATTATTATATCGTTCATTTGCCATAGAAATTATCTCAGAACTATCTGTGTTTATTACTAAAGACTCAAATAAATTTGTTTTTTTTAAAGTATCAGCTATATAAAAGAAAAGTGGCTTTCCATTAATAATTTTAATATTTTTATTTGGAATCCTCTCAGAGTTTCCTTTCATTGGTAACAAAGCGTGCAATTTAATTTTTTTTACCCATAAGAGATTTAATTAAATTTTTGAAATAAGGAATCATAAACATCTTATTTATTTTTTTATATTTTTTATTTTTATTTTTGGCTAAATTTAAAAATTTTATTGTCTCAGAATAAGCAGAAATTTTATTTTTTTTTATATCAGGAAATTTAATTTTTTTGAAAAGAGCTCTTACATATTCGTTTCCAGCAACTATCTCAAAGCCTCCTTCTGAAAGAACATTTTTTAAAGATTGAAGGCTAAAATTATATGTATGAGCCAGAACGTTGTATGTTTGATAATCAAAATCATATTCTTTTTTATTGACTAGATCATTTATACCGGGCACTTCTATATAAACGTATGCATTTTCATTCATAAGAGCTCTCATATTTTCTATAGCCAAATGAAGATCAGTAAAATGCTCAAAAACATGACTTAGTATTAATACATCTGCTTTTCCAAATTTTTTGAGCTCATCAAACCCTCCTAAACAAGTTTTTATATTTTTTTGCTCCGCTAATTTTAAGGCATCAATTGAATAATCACACCCAAATTTTTCTACCCTACAATTTTTTTCTTCTAGCTTCCGTGCTAATTCGCTTAATTTAAATCCAGACCCACAACCTACTTCAAAAATTTTTACATGTTTATTGTTTAAATTGAGATGTTCCATCATAAATGAAATGGATAAATCTCTTTTAGTTTTCGTTTCATATGTTTTATTTTTTCCAGCGATTAAAGGCCAATAAATTCGGTCATAAAAGAGTGGCATAGATTTTTCTGCTATTCTAATTGTCTGTGTGACCAAACCACATTCTCTGCAAATTTGAGTACCAAAAGGCAACCCAAATCTATCGAATTTACTTAAAATTTCAAAATTTTTTGAACCGCAAAAACATTCTTTTACTTCCAGAACTTCTATTTTTTTTAAATAAACTGCCTCATTAAAATCATTGAAAGCTTTCTTTCTAATTCCTGAAAGGTGCATTTCTGTATCAGAGGAGGGAATATATTTCAGTGAATTATTCATATTTATTTATTATATTCTCTAATTTTTTAATGACTGTTGTAGCCGTCTGACTTTGCGTATAATTTGAAAAATAATTCTCTTTATAAGTTTGATTTAAAACATCTCCATCATATATAGATGAATTTATAAATTTTGATAACTTAACTATCAAATCATCAGTTGTACTACACCAAACCACCCTCTTTTTAGCATCATTTATAAAATTTTTGTAGTAATTTACTCTTCCTGATAAAACAAAAATTGGTACTTCTGTGCTTATCGATTCTATTAAGGTTGTAGCAGGTGTATCCAAAATTACTATTCCTGTGTTTTTGAGCAAATCACTAAAGGAAGATTTAAAATTAAAATTTATGTTTCTAAAATCGTCTTGATAAGGAACTGCATTTAAATATTCAGTATTGTTAGATTTAAAAGTTACTTTCCAATTTTCAAGATTATTTAAATAATAAAGTATGTCTTGATGGGCTTTGTAGAGTCTTTTATCAGGATCAACAAAATCATTAAATCCATTTGAAGTTAATTGCCATTTTCCAGTAGCATAAAGAATACTTTTAGAATCTTTTCCTTTCCAGGTTATATTTTTTTGCAAAGATCCGACTTTAAAAGCCATTTTAAAGTTATTTTTTCCTATCCATTCTTTATATTGATTTGCTACTTCTTTTCCATAAGATAGGTAATGAGAAGAATATAAAATTTCTGTAAAATAAGATGTATCGTCATGCGATTGACCTTTTTCTCCGTGTTGCCAAATAATTAATGGTAAGTCTGCCTTAGTTGACATGTGAGCTAAAAAATTTTCTTCTGGAAAACATAAAATCGAAGAGATTACTGCATCATAGCGCTTAAATTTTCTAATATATTTATTAGATTTTTTTTGAAATAGCTTAAAAGAAGATGAAATATATTTTGCTAAATCTTCAAAATCATAAGCTACAACATTATTTTTAAATATATTATTGTTTAAAATATTTAAAATAATTTTTAACTCTTTTTTATCTTGATAATAAGTTTTTTTATTAAATAAATTTACTAAATCTATATTAAATTTATTTTTAGCAGATGGAAGTCTAATAAATTTAAACCAGTCATATCCTCCTCCTATCAAAGCTAATCTATATTTATTTGTGTTTAAGGCTAAAGAATTTTTTAATCTTCTCTTATCTCTTAAATTTCTTAACAAATAAGCAATGTATTCTGGAAGGATTGATAAAATTTTCTCTTTAAATGATTGAGGAATAAAATATTGCCTTATTTTTACAACTTTCAATCTAGACGAGTCAAATTGCTGAGAATTTATTATGACATTAGGCAGCAAACCTAAAGGGTCTGGCCTAATTACTCTAAAATTTTTTATTTTTTTATTTTTAAAAATTAATAGGTTGTAATCAGGAAAAAATTCTTTTATTTCTTTCGAAATAAAAATATTAAACAAGATCTGTTCAACAATAATTTTTATTTGAAAGCTAAAATAATTACCTATTTCTAGTTTATTTTTAGATATTTTTATTGAATAGTCATTTAATTTTTCAATTAATTTATTTACTATAAATACTGATTTCTTTCTTTCGTCATTATTCTTTTCTTCACTAATAAAATCGTCTATGTGATAAAACTTTAAATCTTTTTTTTGACAGAAATAGATTGATTCTGGACCAATAGGAAAAATTAAATCCTTTCTATTAAGGAAGTTCTTTCTATATTCATTGCAATCATGTTTTGACTGAAGTATTACTAACCTTGGATTCATGACAAAAAACTAAGGAGATAATATATTTTCAACTTTTTTTAAATCTTCAGGAGTATCAACTGCTTGGGTTGAGAATTCTGTTAAAGCTAGTTTTAATTTGTATCCATGTTCTAAAACTCTCATCATATCTACGGATTCGGCTTTTTCCATAGGTGTGGGCTTTAAGTTTGTATATTTAATTAAAAAATCTCTTTTAAAAGGTATTATACAAACTTGCTTATAAGCTTTTAAAGACTTATCTAGATTTAATGAAGGTATAGGTTTCCTAGAAAAAAATAAAGCATTTAAATTTAAGTCGAAAACTACCTTTATGCAATTGGGGTCATTGAACTCTTCATCATTTTTAATTTCAGCCATCAGATTTGAAACCAATATTTTTTGATCTGTTAATAAAGGCTCTAAAGCTTGATCTATCATCTCAGGATGTGTCATAGGCTCATCACCTTGAACCATAACGATAATATCGTATTTAATTTTATTTTCTTTTTCTAACTTTAAAAGGGCCTCAGCGCATCTATCACTTGCTCTTTCATGTGTATTTTTTGTAATAACTGCTTTACCGCCCAATGAGGAAATATGTCTAAAAATTTCATCATCACAAGTAGCAACTATCGTTTCTGTCAATGATTTACATTTTATTACTTGCTCATATACCATTTCGATCATTGGCTTTCCGTTAATTAGCTCCATAGGCTTTCCTGGATATCTTTTACTTCCCATCCTAGCAGGAATTATGGCTAAAATTTTCATGCTAATTGTGTTTAGGTTTTCTTGAGATGTGTTCTAAAAATACCGAATCTATTGAATAAGGAATAAAAGTAAAACCTTCTTTTAGTAATTCATTTAACATATCTAGGTCAGGAATCACTTGATGCAGGCCACATGGAATATTTGCTTCACTAGCTATGTTAAGTATTTTTTTCTTTGCATTAATGAAGTTGATATTTTTAAAATCTCCAGGAGTTCCTAACGATGAAGATAGGTCATATGGGCCAATCAATATTGCATCTAATCCCTCTACTTGAATTATTTCTTCTATATTGCTTAGGGCTTTTTCATTCTCAATCATAGCGACAATGAATGGATTTTGAGCCTCTTCCATATATTTATTAAAATATTTTCCAAATAAATTTGCTCTTGAATACCCTACTCCTCTATTGCCTTTGGGAGGCCAACAAGAAAATTTTATTGCTTTTTTTAGATCTTTTGAGTTTTGTATCATTGGAATAATAAGGCCAGCCGCACCCGAATCTAGAGCCTCTTTGCAATCTTTTTTTGAAACATCGGCTATTCTTGCCAAAGGCAAAGTATTATTTATTTCTAAAGCTCTGTATAAATCAGGCAATTTTTCTAAACTTATAGCACCATGCTCTAAATCAACAGCCACCCAATCATATCCAGAATCTCCTAAAATTTCTGCGATGGAAGAATTTGGAATTTGCATCCAGCTGCCTATCGAAGGCTCTCCTTTTAGTAATTTTGCTCTTAAGTTTTTTAAAGACTTTAACTTATTCATAAATATCTAATAAATTTTTAATTTTGTATTTGATTTGTTCGTTGGCAAATATGTATGAGTTATGCTTATGTTCTCTCAAGACAAAATCAATACTATTTTTTCTAGCTGCCTTCATATCAGCCAAAGCATCGCCAATCATAAAACAATCTTTTTTTTTTAATTTTCTAGAGTTTATTATATCTTTAATTCCATTTTCTTTTGAGATTGGAGATCCAAAACAGTCTTTAAAAACTTCATTCAAACCTATTCTTGACAAGATATATTCAATTTCATTCTGAGGCGTGGCCGTAACGAGATAAAATGATTGAGAAAAAGGATTGATCTTTAAGAAATTTTTTGAGCCTTTAACCCATTTACTCTTAATTACTTTTTCTACAACTTTGTTTTTAAAATTATCTATGAATTGCTTTTCTATTTCTTTTGAATAGTCTACTTTTGCCCATTTTAAATATAATGGAATTTTTTCAAATCTTGATATTCCCGCGTTTTTTAAGTGATGCTCTTTAACCTTTAAAGCTATGTTTTTTCCAAAAGGTAGAAATAAATCATAGAAAGTTAAAGTTTTTATATTGGCTGACTCTTTAATTACACCATCAAAGTCCCAAAAAATATGACGATAGTCTTTTGGATTAATTTTTTTCATTATCAAGTTCAATTTGAACTTCTTCTATAACATTCAATAATCCTTGCCCCAGATCTATAAATTCTGAAGGTACTATTTTTATAGCATTTTTAGGAGTATATCTATAAGGCGTATTACCATAATGATCAGACCTAACGCCATTATTTAAGTATTTTACAACTTCTTTAGCCCCATAAATTTCAAAAATTATAGAAAAAAGTTCTTTGGCTCTAATTGTTTGTTGTCCAGTAATCATTACAGCAGAATTTAAATATTTTTCATCTAAAAGGCTTACTCCTAACTTAGCAGCATCACTAACATTAATGTACTCTCTTATCTCCTGCCCATTTCCTGCATATTCAATTTTCCCTTTTTTTAAAACCTGATTTACAAAATTTTTAATACCATTCCAAGGTTGTGATCTAGAGCCATAAAGAGATCCATATCTTATAAGAGTGAAATTAACATCAAATTCTTCTTGATAAGCTTCGATAATCGATTCTGCTGATTGTTTGCTTACTCTGTAAAAAGAACCATGGTTGCTGTAAACGTAAACTGTTGATGCATACATAAATCTTTTAACATCTGATTGTCTCAAGGCCTCTAAGACGCTTAAAATTCCCATTACATTTGATTCAATAGTTTTTTTTGGATTATCTTTAGCTTCACCAATATCCGCAATTGCGCCAAAATGATATACATAAGATACACCTTTCATTGCTTTCAATAGCTCCCTTGTTGACATAAAATCTCCAATTATCATTTCTTGACCATTGGATCTCCATTTAGATGGAGCCTTATCGAACAAAATAACAGAATAACCTTTTTTAGAAAGCTCATCTGCGGTATGGCTTCCCATAAAACCCGAGCCCCCAATAACTAATACTTTTTCCTTTTTCATATTTCTTTCTATTTTATTCTTCTACAATAGGATTTTTAAGGCTTTCTCCTTTAAGAAATCTTATAACTTCTTCTGTTGCTTCTAATTCCATTTTCAGTCTTGAATGTTTAGACATTGGTCCTAAATGAGCCGTTAGTAAAGCTCTATTTATTTTTGTTAACTCTCCTCTATAAGGCTCTTCTTCAAAAACATCTATTCCTACACCGGCAAGATGCCCAGTTAATAGAACATTGTAAAGATCTTTTTCATTAACTATTCCACCTCTGGAAGTGTTAATTAAAAATGCGTCTTTTTTCATTTTTAGAAGTTCGTCTTTAGATATCAGATTGTGTGTATTTTTAGTCAAAGGCAAATGAAGAGAAACTACATCTGAGGTATTAAGCAGATAATCAAATTCTGTCATTTTTATAGCTGGATCTTTGAAATTTTCTTTATCTACATAAGGATCGTAAATCAAAAAGTCTTCTGCTCCAAGAGACTTTAATAGTTTTATCAATTTTAAGCCTATACGTCCTGCGCCTATTATTCCAATTTTTAGTTCTTTTAAACTTCTTCCAACCTTTCTTTGCCAATTTCCTTTATGTAATTCAATATTGGAGAGAGGAATATGTCTTATTAAAGACAAAATAAATGAAAGAGATAAATCAGCAACGGCAGACGAAGGAGCAGATGGTGTATTAGCTACTTTTATTCCTTTTTTAGCGGCATATTCTAAATCTATATTATCTATTCCTACCCCAACTCTTGATATCAATTTAAGTTTTGTACCCTTTTCTAGGACTTCTCTAGAGAGTTCTTCTGTTCCTGCAATTAAAACCTCATTTCCCGGTAAAAGAGACATAATTTCATCTTGAGATAATTTTCTTTTATAAGGATTGAGGGAATATTTGATTTTATACTCATCCAAGAGTTTTAATGATTTAGAGTCTAATTCTCCGAACGAAGAAGTACTAATTAGTGTTTTCATACAAATATCTTAATCTATAAGAAACCAACTAGCATCTTCTAGTAAGTGAGCTGGATAAGCTAAAATATTTTTATTTGAAGACAATATTTCATTAAATTTATCTATTTTTTTCATGCCTTGCACAAAGACTATTTTATTTTTTGAAGCTTCAATAACTTTTGGTGTAATAGTCAACCTATTATGACCTTTTTTTTTAAGAATTAAATCTATATTCGTTTTCTTATTAATCTCCTTTGTACCCGGAAATAAAGAAGCAATATGGCCATCTTCCCCCAAACTTAGCAACAATAAGTCCGGGCTATTCGGATATTGGCTACTCATTTTTTTTATGATTTGATTGCTCTCTATATCTCCATCATAAAGTTGCGAGAAATAACATTCTTTTGGTATCCCTCTTTTAAACAAACTATCCAATACCATTTTGTAATTACTATCTTTGTGGTTTACATCCACACATCTTTCATCTCCTAGAAAAAAATTTATGTTTTTTAAAGAACTAAAATTATTTATTTCTCTCCAGCTTTGGTAAACCTTTTTAGCTGTTCTGCCTCCGGTTAAAAAAATAGTGCAGCTCTTTTGAAGTGCAAGAATATTTAATACCTGGGTATGAATTTTATCTGAAACTTCGCCAGGCCAATCTTGGCTAGAAAATCTTTGAACTTGAATTTTTTCAAATTTCATTTTAAAACACTTAGTTACTTGAATTTAAAACCCAGCTAGCCATATCTTTAACTCCATCATAAATGTCAAAATTAGGTTCATAACCTAATTGATTTTTTACCTTTTCAATGTTGGCATAGCACCCTAAAATATCGCCAACAGTTATTCCTTCCTCAATAACTGGGATGTCTTTATTAAGTGCTTTTTTTATAGCCTCTATTAAGTTTTTAATAGTTGTTTTTTTGCCGCTTCCTAAGTTGTAAATCTGATTTTTTTTTCCATGTTTTAAGCAAAGCTCCCATCCAGAAACAACATCGTCTATGTGAATAAAGTCTCTATATCTATTCAAACTTCCATTTACTTTCACTGATTCTTCATTCATCACTATATTCATAAAAATGCTCACCATACCTTGATCTAGTCTTTTTAAATCCTGCCCTGGCCCGTAAACATTGAATTGTCTTAAAACATTCCAAGAAATTTGATGGTGTTCTGCATATATATCTAGCATCCTTTCTGAATATCTTTTTGAAAGTGCATAAATTGATTTTGGTTTACATTCCATTTTTTCATTATATGCAACGTCTATTTCGTGATCTCCATACACAACAAATGATGAAGCGAAAAGAATTCTAGGTATTTCATTTGCTGAACACCATTTAATTATATTTAATGTGCCAATGATGTTTATATTAATATCTGTCTCTGGAATTTCTATAGACTTTGGACCTGAAGACTGAGCAGCTAGATGAAGCACTGCATCCACATTCTTTAATTTAATTTTTGAAAGGTCTTCATATCTTGTTATGTCAGTTTTGAAAAATTTACATTCGCTAAATGTTGATTCAACAGGCGTAGACAAATTATCCAAAATTATAATTTCATGTCCACTTTTTTCAAGATTTGAGACTATCTTTGATCCTATGTAGCCTCTCCCTCCAGTAACAACAAGTTTCATAAAGCTTTTAAAGGTTTTTTTTAATAACCTGAATAAATTTTCTCATTTTTTTAAAGGGTCCAACAGTAATTAAAATACAATTATTCCAAGGAGCGGAAAAATTTGATTTCACATACACTTTTTCCTTATCAAAAGATTTTAAGATTTTTTTATAGGTTTTCTGAGTTTTCAAATCAATAAGAAGATAGTTACCTAGCTGGCCATGACATCTGCATCCCAAATCAGTAAAAATTTTTTTTATTTTATCTCTTGAGATAATAACTTCATTATTATAATTTTCAATGATTTCAAAATTTTCTAATGTATATTCAGCTACCGCAGCAGATAGGCTGCTTGTTTCATGTGCAAATCTAGTTTTACTAAAAAATTCCATATTCTTCTTGCATGAAACCATATACCCAAGTCTTATTGCTGGCATACCAAAGCCTTTTGAAAAGGTCCTCATAATAATTAAATTTGAAAACTTATTGATTAAAGATATTGCTGATTTTGCTCCAAAATACAGATAGGCTTCATCAATTACTAACATTGTTCCATTTTTATGAGTCTCTTTAGCTAGATTTTTTATTTCTTCTAAAGAAAAGGTATCTTCAATTGGCTGATTAGGATTCGGAAAAAATAATATTTTAGGTTTGGAGTCAATAAATTTTTTTAATTTTTTTCTATCCAACTTAAAAGAGTCAAATTTGTAAGGGATTTCGATTAATTTAGTCTTAAAAATATTACTATAAACAGAATACATAGCGTATGTAGGCCCTGGAACACCAATTCTATCGCCCGGTTTAGTATAAACTTCCCAAATTGTTTTCATTGCACCATCAATGCCAGAGGTAACAAGAATATTTGACTCTCTAACTTTGTCATGAATGCTAATTTTTTTGTATAGAGACGACAAATCAGGGTAAATACTCATGAAATAGTCTGGTTTAGATTTATAAATATTTATTAAAAAATCTTTTGGCCAGCCCTCTACTTTTTCATTTCTATTTAGTCTGAGACCTTTAGACAAATCTCTATTTTCTGGGATTCTTAATCTTTTAATCTTATTAAGATGAGGGAGAGGAAATTTATTTTTATTCATTGAATTAAATTTTATTTTTTACTATGTAATTATATATTCTTTTCTTTTTAGATTATTTAGATGCGTCTAAATAACTTTACGATTTAGTTATTTCAATAAGAATTCTATTTCCAAAGTCATTTTTCTCTAAAATCTGTCTGTAGTTACCGTCAAAATCTCTCATAAGTTCTATAATTTTTGAGGTTTGAGAGTCTTCTTTTTTGAATAAATCTTTCAAAAATATATTTAAATCATCTCCACCTACTATTTTTGTGGTTTTAGGTTTTTTTTCAAAATACCATCTCAAATGATTAAAAACACTGTAGGCCTGGATAGAAGAAATTTTATATTTTAATCTATCATCTAAAAGACTCTTGATAAGAATTTCTAAAGAATTTAAAGAAAAATAGTTTAAAGATTGTTTTTCGTAAAAAAAATCTCTAAATTGTCTTAACTCCCAAATATCTTTTAAAGGGTCATTTACATTAGGTGTATACAAAATTAATTTTCCATTTTTTGAAAGTAAATTTACTAATTTTTTTAAAAAGATTTTGGGATTTTCTATATATTCGATTACATAAAAAGCAAAAATAAAATCGTACTTTTTCTTTTTTATATCTTTCAAATTTTCACAACATGGAATGTTAAGATTTTCTCTTACATACCTTGCTCTTACTGGATTTAATTCCACTCCTTCACATTTATTAGAATTGTCTAAATCAACTACTCTTTTTAAAAAGTAACCTAAAGAACACCCAACCTCTAAAATAGAGCCATTTTTAAAATTTTTTGGTATATGTTTTTCTATGTAGTATTTAGATTGAATATATCCATTCTCAAAGTCATCTTTATTGTTAGGAATTTCTAATCCTGCTTTACCCAATCTTGCATTCTCAAAGTCATTTGATTTTATTAAGTTTTGTTTTTTTGGGTTAAAAAACTGACAACCACACGAATTACAAATATTAATGAATCTTTTTGATCCATCTCTTAAAATAATTTTCCTTCTAATTGTTGGGTTTTGGCAAGCAATGCAATTAATTTTATTCTTTTTCATATATTTTGGAGACTTCATATTTTAAACACAGCTCTTTGAATATTTCTTTTGCCTTATAATCAATCTTCATCTCATAAATTTTTTTTTCTTCATTAAGAATGTCGTTTAGATAAATTTTTCTAGGAATTTTTTCTTTTTTTAAAAACTTATTAATATTTTTTTTTGGTTTTTTTTCTAAAAAAATTTCTATTTTTTTTAAATAAGGTATTGGATCCAAGCAAAACCCTTCAAAAGGAATTGTTAATAAATTATTTTTTAAAATATTAAAATTTTTTTTTATATTTTCTTCTCTCATTTCAAAAATCCAAAAAAGAGAAAATATAATTTTTTCTACTTTATTCATTTTTAAATATTCTTCTTCATGATCTTTAACAAACCAAGGAAAATAATTCTCATTTTTTTTAACCCACAGTGTAAAATCTTTTGGATCCTTTCCCATCCTATTAGCCCAGTCTCTTTCGATCCAAAAAAAAATTAAATATGCTGGGTGTCTAATAATTTCAATTATTCGAAGTTTGTCTTTAAATGCCTCAGAAACTAGCGAAGGGAAAGAAGTTAAATGATGTGATCCAAGAGATAATATTTTTTTATTTTTTTTTATATCTTCAGAAAGATTGTCTGAATCTCTTTTAAAAATTTTAAGAATATTTTTTAAGGGTTCTGAATTATGAAAGACACTAGAGCCATCTAAATATCTAAAATTGGTATGCCTTCCTAAGACAGAATCATAAAGTCTGTTTTCTGCAAAATTTATTATTAGAGACAGGGCTGCTTGTTTATCTATTAAATTATTTTCATACAAAAAACTTAAGTGCTCGTAATGAGAATCCCAAATAGGCAATTCAACATCTTCGAAAGAAGATAAAATTGAATTAACTAAAGATTTTCCCGATCCAGAAGTTCCATCTATGTATAATAATTTATCTATCAGGTAAGTTTCTCTGTGTAAATTTAGTTTATTCATTTTTTTACTTATCTAAATAGATTTTACCTTAATTTATAATTTTTGAAGATGGATCTAATAAATAATAGAAAAGCAGACTTGGAAATTTATAAAAATCTAGATTTTTATGAAGAACCTAAAGAATATTTTAAAGATTGTGTAGAAATAATTAAAAGTATAAAAAAATCTCCAGAAAATTTTATAGATTTGGGTTGTGCAAACGGATCTTTCTTAAATTATTTATCAAATGAATTTTCTGCTTCAAAGTTATATGGAATAGAGCCTGAAAAAGATTTGTTCAAAATATCAAAAAAATTTTCTAATGCTAAAATCTACAATAAAAAATTAGAGGAATTTAAGACAGAAAAAAGATTCGAAGTAATTACCGCTATGGGACTTATAGGAATTTTTTTTGATCCAGTAATTTTTATAAAAAAAATAAATTCTCTTCTCTCAGAAAATGGGATTGCAATAATTCTCTCTCCCTTTAACGAAGAAAATATTGACGTTATCCTTAATCACAGAAATTCTCTGACTAGTGAATGGGAATCAGGTAACAATGTTTTTTCTCAACAAACCCTTAATCAGATATGTTCAAGTCATGACTTAAACTATGAGTGGAAAAATTTTGAGATAAGCTTTCCTATTAAAAAAACGAATGACCCCATGAGAAATTGGACTGAAAAATTTAGAGACAAAGAATTTTTTTTTATTTCAGGTTTAAATATGTTTTACACTATAAAATTTTTAATTATCTCAAAAACTTGATTACTTTATAAAACCTCCATCTATTTTTATATCCTGTCCTGTTACATAAGAAGACATATCTGAGGCAAGAAAAACTATTGTTCCCATAATATCTTCTTCTTTGGCCATTCTTTTTAATGAAGTTTTTTTTATGTACTTTCCAATAAATTTTTTTTCTTGGCTTCTTTGAATCCCTCCTGGAGAAATTGAATTAACTCTAACTTTTTGTGAGAGGGTTGATAACCACTTTGTAAGATAAATTAATCCAGCTTTAGAAGAACCATAAGCAGACGGGTTATTGATATCAGTTCCCTGATATAAAGACCAATCTGGAGCGACGTGTCCATATATAGATGCGATATTTATTATTTTTGAATTTTTTGTATTTTCAAGATTTTGAAAAAGACCCTGGCATAAATCAAAAACAGTTATAAGATTAAGCTCTAAACAGTTTCTCCAAGAACTAATAGACTGTTTAGAAAACTCTTCGTTCCATCCTTTAAGATTACTATCTCCAATAAATGCCGCATTATTTATCAAAATATCTAATCTATAAGTTTTTTTAAAATTTTTTATTAATTTTTTCCTATCTTTTTCATCTTGTAAATTACAAGGAAAGGTATCTATTTTTATGTTCTGATAAATAGATAACTCTTTTTCAAGTTTTTTTAAATCATTCTTAGATTTATCAACTAATATTAAATTTGAGCCCAATTCTGCAAAAGTTTTACTAATTAACCTTCCGAGGTTTCCTGCAGCTCCTGTAATAAATGTATTCTTATCTACAAAATTAATAGATTTATTTATATTCATAAAGATTTATTTTATACCTTTTGATTTTAGAAATTCAGCTATTTTAAAATCTGTAGCGTCGTCGATATCTGTAGACCTATTTTTAGGCACAATTATTGCCTTAACTTTTCCGTCAAAAATATTTTTATTTTTTTGGATGAATCTAGGATTAGCAACATATGCAATTGTAGATACATCGTAAGTTTTAGGAGCTTCTTGCCTATTGAAAACTTTATCCTTTCCTGTAATTACTAAGTTAGCTCTTTTATTTTTATTAATACTTATCATATTAAAGTAAGGATTTCTGGCAGATTCTGAAGCTGTTATCACTATATCTGATCGCCCTAGTTCAAATTCGTCTAAACATTTTTCTATGTCACAGCTTTTCCTTAGAGGCGATGTTGCAGGAAGAGATATAAAACACTTTAAAGGTTTTCCATCATACTTTTCAATAAATTTTATTGCATGCTGCCAAGCTGACCATTCACTAGAGCTATCTTTAGAAAGACTTTGAGGCCTTAAAAAAGGAACCTCCGCACCGAAACTTTCAGAAATTTTTTTTATTTTTTTAGAGTCTGTAGAAACAATAACTCTATTAATTTTTTTTACTTTTAAAGCTTGTTCTATTGACCATGCTATCAAAGGCTTTCCTAGAAATAATTTTATATTTTTATTTGGTAATCCCTTCGAGCCTGATCTAGCAAATATGAAAGCAGTTAACATTTTTATTTTAAATATATTTTTTTTTCTTTCTTTGAAGAATTTTTGCATGCTTCAACTAAACTTAAAACTTCTATGCTTTCTGGGATGGAAATATTTTCTTTACCGTCATGTTTAATGCATTTTAAAAAACTTTCCCACTCCTTAAAGTAACTCCTCTCTTTTTCATTTTTTTTACTAAAGATTTTGACCCATTTATTCAAAAATTTATCATACGTTTCTATAGTTCCTCTTAGACCATCCCACCTCAAAGAAGTTTTTTCTCCAATTATTGTGCAAGTTCTAGTAGGGTCTCTTCTATAAAAATCCATATTTAAAACTCCCTTTATTTCTTTTTTTTTATTTTTAAAAGAAGCAATTATGTAAGCGTTATCTTCGACATCTACATTTAACAAACTACTTTTATCTAAAAAAGCATTTACCCATCTAACCTTTCCAAAAATCCAGTTTAAATAGTCTATCTCATGGCTCAGCTCTAAAAGAACTCCTCCGCCTAATGATTTTTTTGCTGATACACCTTTTTTATAATCTGAGTTTTCTCTCCAGAATGGCAAATAACTTCCTACTTCACATCTGAAAGAAAACACTTCTCCACAAAAATTTATATCTATCAGTCTTTTAAATTCTTTTAAAGAATCATAAAATCTTAAATTATATCCGATCATCACCTTGCTCTTGGAATTTTGATATCCTTTTGAAATTTTTAGAGAGTCTTTTAAATTAGAAGTTAAAGGTTTTTCTATAAAAAGATGTATGTTTTTTTTTAAAAAATGCACAGCATACTCTGCGTGCAAAGAGGAAGGATTAGATAAAACTGCTAATTCTGGATTAAAGGCCAAAGCACTCTCTAAATCAAAAAAAACTTTCTCAACACCCTTTATTTTAACAAGTTTTTTTTCTTTTTGATGTCTAAGAATGCCAATCTTTGCTTTTGGCAATATTTTTTTTAAAACTTCATGGTGTCTTTTTCCAATACTCCCATAACCGATTATTAAAATTTTATTTACCATTACAAAACCAATGAAGAAAATTTAAACCTGTTTTACCACTTTTTTCAGGATGAAACTGGCAGCCAATAATATTATTTTTACCAATCACGGCAGGTATTGAGATTCCATTATAATTACAATCCGCATACCTATTTTCTATATTTTTAGGTGCTGCCATAAAAGAATGTACAAAATAGAAGTATTCATTTACAAAAGAATCTTTTAAAAAGTTACCTGTTTTATTTTCTTTATAAGAAAATATTTGATTCCATCCAATATGAGGGATTTTTATTTTATTAATTTTGCTTGAATTCTTTGGTATAGGTATTACGGATCCAGGAATAAGATTTAGTCCTTCATTAAATCCAAATTCTTTACTATCTGATAATAAGAGTTGCATTCCTAAACAAATTCCTAACAAAGGAGTTTCTTTATAATTAACTTCTTTAATTACGTCATCTAAACCCAAACTTTTTAATTTTTTAATTGCTACTCCAAATGCACCTACACCTGGCAGAACAACTTTGTCAGCTTTTAAAATATCTTTTTTATTTGATGAAACTATCACTTTTGCATCGCAATATTCTAATGCTCTTTTAACACTTAAAATATTTCCTAGCCCATAGTCTAATATAATAATTTTAAGTTTTTTCAAAATGACGAACCTCTATAGAATTTAAAAAAGCTTCCTTTCGTAAATCACTTATATTTATCTTTTGAAAATGCAGAACATTTGCCATTGCGACTGCATCTGCATTTCCTACTTTTACGACATCAATTAAATCTTGAGATACTCCCATCCCACCGCTCGCTATTACAGGAATAGAAACTAAATTAGAAACTTTATTTATTAATTCTAAATCAAATCCTTTTCCTGTTCCTTCTTGATCAACAGAAGTAAGTAATATTTCCCCTGCGCCAAGACTTTCTGCCTTTTTAGCCCATTCTAATACGTCAAATCCAGTATGCTCCCTTCCATTATCAGTATATGCTTCCCATGACGAGGGGCCATTTTTTTTTGCTTCTATAGAAGTTATCATGCATTGGGATCCATATTTATTTGCTACTTCAGAAATTAATTTTGGATTTTTTATTGCAGCAGTATTTATTGATACTTTATCTGCCCCTGATCTTAAAATATTTCCTACATCTGCGAGTGACCTAATTCCCCCTCCTACGGTTAATGGAACAAATATATTTTTAACTGCTTCTTTGACAATTTCACTTAAATGATTGCGTCCATATAGACTCGCAACAGAATCCATATAAATAATTTCATCGATTCCTTGAAGATAGTAATTTAATGCTAACTCGGAAGGAATACCAACTTTTCTCAGTCCCTCTAAATTTATTCCTTTTATAACGTTAAGGCCTTTTATGTCTAATCTTGCAACTAGTCTTATGTTTCTCATTAAAAATTATTTCAGAGGATTTCTTATTTCCCATTTACCATTCTCATAAATCCATAAATGTGGTGATCTAGAGTTGTCAGCTAGTAAATTAAAATAGTCTCTATCAAGAATTGGCTGTTCAAACATTTTTGAAGCCTTTGGAAAATCTTTCTCTGGAATGCTAAGGTAATTAAGCAATTCATCAAGAAATCTTTCAGGATATTCATGATCAAATTTATTTACTAACGATATACCTTCATCTCTATCTATATCTCCTGATCTTATTTCTTGAGCAGCATCATAAGTAGCTCTTCCGATACCAAATTTTACACCAGTAGTATAGTAGTGAAGGTCATCTATTTTATCATCAATGCTATTATACTTTGAGTAAGTCCCTAAGGTTCTCTCTGGAGATGCTTGAAAATTTCCATGTTCTACCGAGTAATAGTAACAAGATTGTGGATGCCATTTTAAGTAGTAACCCAAATAATGGACGTTAATATTATTTTTTTCTATTTTTTCAGGATCAATTGGTAAATAAGGATCTAAATCATTCTGATTTAAACCAAATTTATCCTTCAATTCTTCTATTGGCACTCCTCCTAAGCTAATATCTGACTTATTTCCTTCAGAAAAGTATGAAGAATCTCTTTTTGAGCTATTTGTATCTCCAATTGGATTTCCATACTCTGCTTCATTTTCTCCATAAAAAACTAATGGTATATTGAATAAAGTAGCTATTTTTGGAGGCAAAGCTTTTTGGCCAAAAAAGAAGGCTTGAAATGGATGAAATAAAATTTCTGTCGAGAGTCTAGTGAGAAGTCTATGTGTTCTTCCATTGGGAGTCATTAGGTAGTTATCATGCCCTGCATGTATCCATGACTGAAAATTTTTCCATCCCCATTCAGTATAAATATTTGGCGCCCATGTAACTGTCAAAGGGTGCATATTAAATTTTGTTTTCAGAATATGCGAAGCGTAAAAACTATCTTTACCTCCTGACCCAGGCACTAAACAATCGTATGATCCATCGTCTTTTCTATATTTATCACACAATTCCATTAATTCCCTTTCTCTATCTTCCCAGTTTATGTTTTCATTTTTTTGTTTTGCAAAGTTACACGCATCACAGATTCCATTTTTATCAAAATTTATGGTACTTTTTGGTGAATTTTTTTTATGTTTATGTTCTACAGATGAATTAGGTCTTTGGTTTGAAATGACACATTTATTGCAATAAATTACATCTTTGGGAAGACCATACAAAATTTCTTTGATAGGACTATTTTTTTTAAAATCTTTTAAATTAACCTTATTAGGATAAGTTATTTTTTCCATTAATATTCACTTGTTTGCATTTAAAAAATCATCTTCTTTGCCAATATCTATCCAAGATTCGTTAAGCAAGTATGCAGATATTTTTTTATTTTTATCTTTTAATTTTTCGAATAGATAGGGCATATCAATATACTCAGATTTATTTAAAAAATTTAAACATTCTGAATTGATTACA
>MDTG01268335.1_pt1 | contig 18805 bp, 17 predicted proteins | sample 811421 | NCBI WGS metagenome assembly MDTG01 (sample SAMN05326645, study PRJNA326480) | marine metagenome | isolation source: seawater | place: Pacific Ocean: South East | collected 2011
AACATTATGCCTTCAAGTTTATTTAAACCCCTATTATGTCTTTTTCTTTTAGTAGATTGTTTTGATAGTATATGATTTCTATTAGCCCCTCTGCTTTTAACAGATGAACCTGTCTTTTTAAAGCGCTTTGAGGCTCCAGAATGTGTCTTTAGCTTATATCCCATCTTTTATACTAATTTTTTAATTTTTTTTCTTTAGAGGTGAGAGAACCATCAAAAGCTGTCTTCCCTCTAGAGAGGCTTCTTGGTCAACTTGAGCGATATCTACTAATTCATTTTTGAGTTTTTCAAGTAACTCAAGCCCAAGATCACTATTAAGAATCTCTCTTCCCCTAAATCGGACGCTTATTTTAGTCTTATCTCCCTCAAGAATAAAGCTTTTTATTTTTTTTAGTTTTGTTTCATAATCACCAACATCAGTAGATGGTCTAAACTTTATCTCTTTTACAGTTTTTTTCTTAGTTTTTACTTTGGATGAGGAAATATTTTTTTTCTTTGTAAAAATGTGTTTGCCATAATCTAAGACTTTACAAACTACTGGCATTGAATCGTTTGAAGAAACTTGAACTAAGTCAAGCGACACGTTAGATGCATAATCAAGGGCCTCATTGAGTGGAACTATGCCTTTTTTCTCACCAGACTCGCTAATAAGAAGAATCTCTTTAGCTTTAATTTTTTCGTTAATGGGTGTTTTTTGTTTTTTTTGAATATTTATATGATTTACCTTTGTAAATTGAAAGATTTAAGATTTATAAGCATTGATTTACTTGGATGATCGAGAGTAATGCATTCATATTAATTTTTTTGAGATTTTATACTAAATCATAAATTTCGCAATATTTTTTATGGCTGAAGGATTGAATGTGTCCAATTGCCTTCACTTAAGCTATATGCATCTCTTTTATTAAGTCTTGATTTATGCCCTTCCCAAAATTCAAAGTAATATGGTGAGAATGAAAAACCACCCCAGTAATCTGGGCAATCTGATAAATCACTCTCTTCCTTAACTTTAATAAAATTTTTAGTAACTTCATTAAAAGATGTAATAGTATTAGACTGCATTGAACTTATGGCTAACGCATTCTTATCTATAGATCTTTTTTTGAAATAAGCTTGATTATATTCTTTAGATGTTTGAATGATCTTTCCTTTCATCCTTATTTGAAAGTTTGCGGATGGCCAATAGAATAATGCACTCATCTGAGGATGCGAAATGAGTGCTTTTGCTTTTGGAGAGTTATAGTTGCTAAAAAATATAAAATTCACATCATCAACATATTTTAAATTAACAAATCTTGAATCAACTTCGTCGTTTGCTATTTGATATGACGAAATCGCCATTGCTTCAATATTTGTTTGCTTTAATCTGAAAGCTTGCTCATACCTTTCTTTGAATATTTGATAGGGTATTTCTTTACTGAGATTTTTAAATTTAATCATTAATATATTTTAAGTCTTTGAGTAATTAAGTACTTGTTTCAATTTATCTGGAGGCTCTGGCAAACCCTTGAATGCTCTCCAAGCAGCTTTGGAAGATGGTCTTAGGACAACCCATATTGTAAGAATAATACAGAGAAAATATAAATATAAACTTTTATTGATAACAAACCATTCTTCAAGAGTTCCTTTGTAAGGCGAAATAACATTTTTGTAAAAATCAATAGAGGCCGACATTCCATGCATAATTTCTTCTTCGCCACGAAAAATTATAGAGCCAACTCCTGAAAGTCCCGGCCTTACCCTTTTGATTGTTTCTTGAACACTCAGAGAATAGGCGCTAAAAGTATTTTGTGTTAATGGTCTTGGACCGATGACACTCATATCACCGATAAGAATATTTATTAGCTGTGGTAACTCATTAATCTTAGTTTTACGAAGGAATCTCCCAACAGGTAGAACTCTTGGATCACCTTTCATTGTTACAGTTCCAGTTCCGATGTTTGGGCTATTCTTAAGCATGGTTGCAAATTTAAAAAGTTGGAAAATCTTACCATCTTTTCCAATTCGCTTTTGTAAAAAAAAGATTTCGCCTTCGCCGGTAAATCTCAAAATAAAAAGAAAAAGGATAAGAATAGGTGAAAGCAATAAAATCGCTAATGAGGAAAAAAATATATCAAAAAAACGTTCCATTTTTACATTCTTTGATCTAAATATTTCCCAGTTTCTTTATGCTCGAATTCAGGCAGCAGCTTAAAATAAAGACTTAAGATTTCCTCTTTTTTCCAGTTTTTCTTTTGTCTAAGCATCTTAATTTGGTTGACAAATTCATCTAGGCATGAGGAGTCAAATTCAGGCTTATTTTGAATAATGCCAATAGCATCGAAACGATTCATATCTAAATCTTCATTTTCTGTGAAGAACTCTTCGAAATCTTTTTCGCCCGTTGTGTCACTATTAAAGAAAAAACATGGCCAAAGTTTTTTAGCAATCAGTTCTTTAGACCTATCACGGGCCTCTTCTTCTGAACTGCATTCAAAAGCTTTGAAACCCATTTCGTTTAGATAGGATCTTGCAATTTCAGAAAATGTTATCAGGTGAAGTTTTTTACTTAATTTTGGGAAAAAAATGTCTCTATTATTTCCTAACAATCCTGAAAGCAGACAAAGCTCTCCAGATTCTTTTGGAGTAACAAAATATCTTTTTACGTCTTTCGGTGCTGAAAAAGGCTGTCTTTTTGTAAATCTTTGATTAAACCCATGAAGAAGAGAGCCATCTGAGAAGGCAACATTAGCAAATCTAGCCATAGAAATTTCTTGTGTAAGGCTTTCTCTCATCAGGAACATTTCCATTATTCTTTTGCTTGCACCCATCATATTCACTGGATTTGCTGCTTTATCTGTTGAAACACAAAAGTATTTCGCAGCTCCCATTGATCTGGCAAGTTTTAAGGTTTTAATAGTATTAAATATGTTTACTTCTATCATGCGCATCAATGTATACGGATCTTTTTCACTTCTAACATGCTTTAAAGCAGATAGATTAAAGACATAGTCATATGGCCCTTCATTTTCAATCAAGGCTTCAAACTCAAGTGAACCGCAATCTATAGCAAAAGTCTTGAATTCTCCAGAACTATATCCAATTGTACTTCTAAGATCACGAACAAGCTCAACCATATTATTTTCTGAAATATCTATAGCATGAAGGATTCGTGGATTTCGTTTAAATATTTCTCTTGTTACCGCTTGGCCTATTGATCCTGCTGCGCCAATAACAAGAAATTTTCCATGAGTTATTTTCTCTGAAAGCTCATGTTCAAGATTTAAAATATCTTCATTGAATAATTCTGATTTTCTTCCAATTAAATTATAAATATTCAAACTTCCTCCTCAGTTAAAAGGTAGATATTATCTTTTTTATAGATGATAAATGCATCATATAAATATTTTATTACATCGCCAAGGAATAGACTATTTATAAAATTATATTAGCTTCTGCCAACTCGTTGAGTAGAGTTTCTTTTCTTAACTCAATGAAAGTTTTGATAGATATATCCTTGGAATCACAAAGTTCATACTCGGGTGGAGCTGAAATTGCATTTGGATCATACTTATATTGACATCCATCAATGGATATAGCTTGTGTATTCAGAATTATATCTTCAACTCTTTGGTTTCTTTCCTCAAGGATAGGGCCTAGTTGGTCCCAATCCATAAACTCATTGATGACATCGTAAATATATTGATATAGGATCAATTCATTTTTCGGATCAGAGAAAATAATATCCCATAAAATAGGATTGATTCCACCTTTAGATCTTCCAGCCCAGTGTACACGATCATCATTAAGTGATGGAAGAGCATAAGTAGTTGCAATATCTCTAAATGATAAAAGTCTTTCAGGTGTGCCATAAGTTAGGTCATGACTATCTCGAAATGCAAAATCAAAATCATGAGGTATATAGATCCACTTTTCTTTCAATGGATTAAAGTAAAGATAATAATTATTTCCAACCCTTGTGTAATGATCAACGGCACCTATGACAATATCAACTGCTTGGGCTTTTATAAAACCATTTACATCAAATTGTTCATTTAAGGAATCTGAACTTGGGTAAGTTTGAACAAAATTTATAAATTCAATTAAATTATTTCGTCCATCCTCAATACTTTTTTTCTTTGTTTTTGCATCTAAGGGTGGTTTATATGGTCTAAATTGTGATAATTCTCCACCATCATTTATATCACTATTTACAAATGCTGGGTTTAAATAATTATTAGAGCCAATCCATTCCTGAAGAGATTCAGGATCAGGTTTTTCAACTCCAATTTTGCAAAAATCTGGATTTACGAACTCATTACTGAGTTCATATGGAATGCATGATGGATCTATCATTGAAGACTCTGTTAAATCAACAACAGAGGCTTTAAATAAATACCCATTTTTACCAAAAAACCTTTTTAAAAACTCTTTATCTATAGATTCGATCATTTGATAAACGCCTAAATTAAAAGTTATAGGGAGCTCATTGCCATAAATATCTCCCTCGCCTGTAATTTTTAATTCTACACTTGCATGAGCTGCTCTTGATGCTGGAACGCCAAAGCTATTTAGGATTGTATGCGATAAAAGTTCCCTTTGATAAGATGGATCAGAAACGTTGTAACGAAAAACAAGCTTATCAATACCTTTAAACTCTCTTCCATCATTTTCAGGAATGTCGTTATAGTTATTTGAAATCCTATTTAGGCATGGGTGTTTGGAAATTTGAGCTGGATTTCCTGAGGTATCAATACAAGAATATACGCTTTCATCATCTTCAAATTCTTCATCAAATTTTATAGTGAAAGAAAACCTTGTTGGCTTGAAAGATGTGCTATCAACTATTTCATCATGATGAACTTCAGGCCATTGCCTTGTGGACGAGCCTTTCATTTTGAAAGCTACATCTTTTATGTATTCTATTCTCTCATTATTTTCATCAAGATACTCAAAATCTAACTTTCTATATATTTCACTATGAGTTCTAAAATACCATTCATCTATTATTCCGTTTGCATCTCCAACATCCCTATAACTAGCTCTCTCTGAATCTAGAGCAAATCCCATCCAATCATCCTTATCAATATGAAGTCTAATCTTGTGCAGCTTATCTGAAAAAATTTCATATGAATCATCATGATCGCAAGTTATATTGATAAATCTATCACCAAAACTCATAGTAAATTGATTTGCCTCAAGATTACATTTCTGTCTTCCTGGATCTCTATCAACATCCAGCTGAAAATCTGAATTTGCTTCAATACCATATTCAAATGAATGATTTCCATTTTCATTTATAGTTAAGGTGTCCTCTTCTAGAATACATGTTTCCGTAGTTTGATCCTTAAGACATCCCGAAATTAAAACATCCATATCTCTATATTGGTCAAGAGTATCTATTGAAATATATACAAAATAGATTGGCTTAAGAACCTCTATAGAAAATGGTTCAGCAGCTGAAAAAAATTCACCATCTGAAACTGAGACTGTAATTAATGAAATCTCTCCAAGATTTGAGGGAGTCGGAGTTCCAGAAATTAGTCCAGTTTGAGCATTTATATTCAGCCACTGCGGCAACCCTGTTGCACTAAATGTAAGATTATCACCATCACTGTCTGAAGCCTGTACAGAAAATTGGGTTACTTCTCCAACTCTAGGATCAAAGAAAGAAACTGAAGATATTTCTGGAGGAGAATTCTTTATATTTTGCGAACCTCCACCAGAACATGAAACTAATATAAAAACAATCAGGAAAAAATTAAGTCGCATTATCAAAGTTATTTCTCCTTTGTATCTCTCAAATAAAGAACGCATTCTCTTATACTCCCTTCAATATCAGCAGAAGGTTCCCAATCTAATGCACTCTTAGTGTGATTAATATCAATTTGCATCGAGGAAAAGAGTCTTTCGTAAACACCTTCCCTTTTAAGTAATTTAAAAATTATAAATATTAAACTCTTAGGTAACTTGAATAAAAAAGATCTTCTGTCTTTTGCTTTTGATATCATTTTTAATAATTCAGAGGTGCTCATATCTCTATCGTCGCTTACATGAAAGATTTGATTTTTTGCTTTAGGATGCTCCAGACAAATTGAAATTAAGTCTATGACATTACCAACACTTACTAAACTTCTTTTATTATCTAAGCCACCCAAAGGAATCGGAATAGGTAATGACATTAGTTTCAATAAAAGTTCAAAGTTTCCTTTCACTCCAGGACCATATATGAGAGGAGGTCTAATTATTACAAATTCCATTTCTGACTCTTGGCAGATACTCAAGATTCCCGCCTCTGCTTCACTTTTTGAAACTGAATATGGATCAGTTGGATTTGGATCATCATCAAACCTCATGAAAGAGTTTTTTTGGGTATTTTCACCAAGCACCTTAATTGAACTAATATAAATGAATCTCTTTACTCCGTGAGCTGATGCTTGCTTAGCGAGGTTTAAAGCAGAAAAAGTGTTTATTTCGCGATATTTTTTGAGGCTATCTTCTGCTGATTCATTCATTACATGAGCCCTTCCCGCAACATAAACTATACAATTAATATTATTAAGAATATTCCCATAGTTTGTTAATTTAGTTATCTCAATATAATTAAAATTCTTTGAATTTTTAGGACGAGTCCTTCCTACACAATGGGAATTTACAAAACTTGGGTGCTTAAGAAGCTGTTCTCCAAGAAATCCACTGCCGCCTGTTAAAAGGATATCAGTCATTAACTTCCTTGAATTCTAATATTGATTCAACTATTTGTTCAACCGCTCTTTTTGGTTGAAAAAGGGATTTACTTAGATTCTTACAATCTTCTGCAAATTCTTTTTCTTCTAACATTTCAATCAAAAGTATAGCTTGTTTAGATAAATTTTCTGGATTTGCATCATCAATTACAAGACCTGTTTTACTTTTTTTTATAAGCTCTATTAAATCATTTCCAGGATTAACGCTAGCAAGGACTGGTAAACCAGATGCAATATATGATAAAAATTTTCCTGGGATATTGTGAGTTTTATGTTTTGTATCAAGCGATAAAAGGCCAACATTACATTGTTTGTATAGCGAGGGGATTTCATCAGCATGAATTTGATCGAAAAATAAAGTGTTATCAAGTTTTTGGAGAGCGCTTTGCTCTCTAAATCTGTCCATTTCTGAACCCCTCCCAACAAAAATAAATCCAATATCTTTTTTTTCTTTTAAAATAAAAGTCATTTCAAAAAGCACGTCTAACCCTTGAGCAACTCCCATGTTGCCTGCATAAATAAATATTTTTCTACCTGACAATGATGTATTGGATACATCTATTGTTGATTTTCTATTCCCTTGATGAGAAAGCCAATTGTGTAAAACTTCTAATCTGGTTTTTCCGTACCCATTTTGATCAAAATAAGACAGGTTACCTTTAGACTGAACTCCTATAATGTCAGCAACAGAGTATTGATTTTTTTCAAAAATCTTAAGTATCTTATATGCAAAGCCCTTGCGAATTATACCTATATCAACTGCCCAATCTGGGAAAATGTCTCTCAAAATAAGATAGCCTGGACATTTCGATTTATTTTTTAAATATTTCACGATTGGCGCAAGAAAAATTGTTGGTGAATACCATAATATAGCGTCCCAATTATCATTTGCTATTGGTGATCTTTTGAGGCTAAAGATCATACGATATGGAGTCAATATTTCATTTAGGGTTCTCCTAAGATAACTAACCTCTTTAGTTTTAAAAGCTGGAAAACGAACAATCTTAACACCATCATAGTTTTCAATTTTGAATCTTTCTGTTAATCCATATGTTGCAGTAATTACCGTAACATCATGTCCCTGTTCAGAAAATTCATTCGCTAAATCTTTTACTTGAATGGCTCCTGAACTCATTAGTGGAGAAAATTCAGCTGAAACAATAGCTAATTTCATATCTTTACTTCAATCAAAAGAGTAATGAGAATATAGATGTTGATTATTTAAAATATCTTCTACCATAGACGAAATCATTTCATCATAACTAGGTATCTCATATCCAAGTAAAGATCTTGTATCTAAAAGAGATTTGTTAGTTTTTTTTCCATCAACTTTAATTATCTCAATTTTTTTATTTGTATACTTTTTAATCTTACATAACAAGTCATACTTACTAATGGGTTCGTTGCTAGTTAAATGGTATATGCCGGAGATATTTAAACTCATTAATTTTTCAGCAGCTTTTGCTACCTCTAAAGCAGTGACTCCTGACCAAATTGATTCTGCATATCCTTTAGTACTGTCTTTTTCTGATATAAACCATGAGAATAATTCGCGAGAATTATTTATAAGCGAAGGTCCAATAAATGACGTTCTAATAACCAAATGATCTCTAAAAACCTCTTCTCCCAATTTTTTAGTTTTTCCGTATAAATCATTTGCATCGGAGTGATCATTTTCCTTATAAGGTTCTTTTTTGTTTCCAGAAAAGACACAATCAGTTGAGAAATGAATTAACTTAGCTTCAATGGTGCTGGCAATATTTCCCAAAATATTAGGCAAATAAGCATTCAAATAGATCATTCCTGATGGATTAATGTCAAGACTATTATTTAAGATTCCGATGCAGTTAAATATGTAATCTGGACGAATTTCTTGAATTTTTTCTTTTAATTTGTCTAAATTTTGTGCGTCAATTAAGATTGTTTCATCATTATATTGTAAAGAGTTAGAAATATTAAAAAGCTTAAGATCATTATTTGTTTCAAGAGATCTGCATAAGTGATGGCCCAATAGGCCTGACGAACCCAGAACAAGGATCTTATTTTTCATAAGAAGTCTTCTTTATGCCAAACTGTTCTATTTACATAATCAGTATATGAAGTAATTATCCTTAAAATCTTTTTAGATACGTTATCTGCCTCATAATCTTTTACAGGTTTGATAGCTCTTGGCTCAATATCGTTATGTGAAGTAGCAATTTCAACAGAATTTATAACTCTTGTCTTATTTAAACCAGACATTATAACTGTTGCTTCATCCATACCTTCCGGCCTTTCGTGAGCTTGTCGAATTGTGACTGCAGGAAGATTAAGTATTGATCCTTCCTCAGCTATTGTTCCGCTGTCTGAGATGACACAAAATGCATCAATTTGGAGTTTATTGTAATCGTGAAATCCATATGGTTTTGAAAATCGAACTAATTTATTTTTTTTCTCATAGCCTATTTCATCAAGTTTCTTTCTTGTTCGCGGATGAGTTGAAATAATAATTGGCATCTTATAGGTTTCTGTTAAAGCTTCTATAGATTCAAGTAAATTTTTGAAGTTCCTAGGAGAATCAAGATTCTCCTCTCTATGAATACTCATCAAAATATAATTTTTTTCTTTTAAGTCTTCTTTTTCTAATATTTTGCTAGCAAGAATCTGTTTCATATTGTTTTTAAGTACCTCAGGCATTGGTGATCCAGTTTTGATTACAGTTTCGGGTTTTATGCCTTCAGCTATCAAATAATCTCTAGCTTGTTCAGATAAAGGTAAATTAATATCGCTTAAATGGTCCACAATCTTACGATTTATTTCTTCAGGCACTCTTTGATCAAAACATCTATTCCCAGCTTCCATGTGAAAAATAGGAATTTTTCTTCTCTTAGCCGGGATAACACTTAAGCAGCTATTAGTATCGCCATAAATTAATAAAGCATCAGGTCTATGTTCTAAAAATACCTTGTCTATTTTTGAAATGATATCCCCAATTGTTTCTGAGGCACTGCCTTTGATAGCTTCAAGAAAGATATCCGGTTTTCTTATTGATAAGTCCTCAAAGAAAACTTCATTAAGCTCATAATCATAATTTTGACCAGTATGAACAATAATATGATCTGTAAACTTATCAAGTTCCTTTATTACCTCACTTAGTTTTATAATTTCTGGTCTTGTTCCAACCACGGTCATTATTTTCATTTTAATTACTAAACCTTAAATGCTTTAATATCATCCTGAATTTCTCTTAGATCCATAAGAAGTTCTTTAAGTTCTGCTTTATTGAGTCTTTTGGTATTGTGAGAGTGATATTCTTCAGCTTGAGAAATAATCTCTTCACCATCCTCAAAGTATTTATTGTAATTTAAGTCTCGTTTGTCTGAAGGTATTCTGAAATAATTTTTCATATCAATGGCTTTTACCATTTCCTCTTTAGTTAAAAGTGTTTCATAAAGTTTTTCACCATGTCTAGTTCCAATAACCTTGATAAGATGATCAGGTTTCTTAAAAATTTCAGTCAATGTTTCTGCTAATAATTCAATGGTAGCAGCTGGTGCTTTTTGAACAAAAATATCTCCGCTTTCTCCATTTTCAAACGCAAAAAGAACTAAATCTACAGCTTGATCCAAGCTCATCATGAATCTTGTCATATTTGGATCAGTTATAGTTATTGGTAGTCCCTTTTGGATTTGATCTATGAATAAAGGAATTACTGAGCCTCTGCTTGCCATAACGTTTCCATACCTTGTGCAAGCAATCATAGTATTAGAGGATCGAATGCCCTTCGCTACAATAATTTTTTCCATCATTGCTTTGCTTGTGCCCATAGCATTAATGGGATAAACCGCTTTATCTGTACTGAGCGCAATAACTTTTTTAACCCCAGCATTGATTGCAACATTTAGAACATTATCTGTTCCTATTGCATTAGTTTTCAATGCCTGCATTGGATAAAATTCACATGAGGGAACTTGTTTCAATGCAGCTGCATGAAAAACAAAATCAACTCCATTCATTGCATCTTCAATAGAACTCGCGTCTCTTACATCACCTATATAAAACTTTAATTTATCGTTGTTAAATAGCTTCCTCATATTATCTTGCTTTAACTCATCTCTTGAAAAAATTCTAATTTCTTCAATTTCGGTTTGTAAAAATCTTCTTAGGATTGCATTACCAAAAGAACCAGTTCCGCCGGTTATAAGTAATTTTTTTTTGCTAAAGATATCTTTCATATACTAAATATGTTTTATTTTTGACCACAAGTTTATATCAAACTTAGATTATATTCTAAAAACTAACTTAGTATAAAATCGAATGTTGTCTTAGAAACTGCCTTCCAATCATATTCATTGACTTTTTCAAAATTTGATTGGATAGAGTGATCAATTAAATTTCGATTCTCTCTAAGATTTTCAACACAATGGAAAAGGGATCTATCATCATGCACATCAAAAAAAATTGCATCCTTCCCTGCAACCTCAGGCATACACGAGGCATTATTTGAAATTATACATACTCTTGATCCCATTCCTTCAATAAGGTTTAGTCCAAATGTTTCACAAGAAGATGCTATTAAATAAATATCAGTATTGTTATGAATCAGATCAATTAATTCAGAGGTATTAAGTTGCTCGTATAAGTTGATATCTTTTATTACTTGTGATCCTTCAATTTTCTTTTGAATAGATTTTAAGCATGATCCTCCAGCCACAACAAGATTAAAAATGAAATCTTGTTTATTTTTTTTAAAATAATTAAAGCTTCTAAGCAAATCTTCATGATTTTTATACATCTCGCCACTTGAAACATAAGTGAATTTAAGTGGTGAGTTGCTGTCTAGTTTCTTATGTAAATTCTCTAAATATGTTTTAAATTTGCTATCTGATTTATTGAAAACTTCATCAAGTCCATGCGGAATTACTTCAGATGCTCTAGATACTATTTTGGGAGATATTATTTGCTTAGAATTATTGCTATGAAAAATTTGCTTTTGTGATTTTTTTGATGAAATAACTAACATAAGCCTAATTAGGTTTAGTTTAATTCTCATAAGAAAACCATATCTATTAACTTCTTTCTCTAAAAATGGGAGAACATTCTGAAAAATAATTGTTGAATTATTGTGTTTAAAGAAAATTAGCCCACCAGGACAAAAAATATAATCAGGTTTTTTAATAATGCATAAAAATCTAAATATAGTTATATTCCATAAGAAATTGAATGGTGTTGGTAACTTAAAAAATTGGCTTGAGTGATAAATAATATTTTTTTGATTCGGAAGCTTGATTCTTATTGGTTCCTTTACCCAAACATGTATTTCTAAATTTCTTTCTCTCATCGAAAGAGGGGCATTCACTAAAATATTTTTAAGATGATTTATTCCTCCACCAGAGCCAATATTGCTTGCATCTATAAAGATTTTGTAACTACTATTAATTTTATTTTTTAATAAGGCATGCATACAAAACCTTCTCCACAAATAATGATTTTATAAATAAAATCTATGTTTTTTAAAAACAAATATGAAAATAATATAAATAAAACAAATATTTGGTTTTTACTATTGTGATTAAGAAAAAGTATTACAAATATGAACTGCATCATGATAATTCTATCGGTACCCAAGACAAAGCAGGATATCAAGAAAAATAATGTACTTGAAATAGCAAAAAACCTATCCCTCATAAAAGTTACACTTATTAGCCCTAAAACAAAAGGTTTAACTAAGTTAGAAAATTCAAACGACGAATATGCAATAAATCTTTCAAAAATAAATTCAAAACTCAAAAGAGCAAAAGTCAAAGCAATCACAGAAAAGAAGATAAAAATTATTAAATTTTTTAATTTAAAAATATTTGAAATAAAGCTTGCTCTTGTGACCTCATAAATTATTACTAAAGCAAGCGCAAAAAGAGCTTGAGAATGGAAAAAACTAGCAAATAAGATAATTAAAGATCTACTTAGAAAACTTTTATAAAAAAAAGCTATTGTGACAAATATCGCAGCAAACTTAAGCCTTTCTGCAGCAAAAAATAAAACAAACATATAAAAACTCAATATTAATCCAACATATAGCCATGTTGGATAGTTATATTTTTTAAGAAGTTTGTATAAAAGGACCCCAAAAATTGCATTTGAAAGAGAAATAAAAATATTTTTACTTACAATATCTGAGAAAAGCCAGATTAAAACCGAATAACCTAAATCAGATGAGGTCATTGTGGAAATTTGCAATATATAAGTTTCTAAAAAAGAAAGACCTTTTGATGCTTCATAGAATTCTATATAAATAGATTGATCTCCTTTTATATAGAAACCTGTAAAAAGGAGTGATATAAAGAATGTGGCTACAAAGAAGAAAAAAGTATTTAGGGTTGATAGGTCTACAATTATTTTTTTTCTAGCAAACTTATTAATTAAAATGCTCATTCTAATCTTTTAAAAGAAATTCTTTTTTGAAGTTTTCATAGGATAAGCTGTCAAGCTTAGTTTGAATTATAGCTGCAGCATCCTTATTATTTAATCCAAATATATCACTGTCTTTTGAAATTGGTATTGCAGCTATATTGAACTTATTTCTTTCCAAGTGAGGAATAAAGTGGACGAAATCTAACTCTTTATCAATTGGCTTTGAGTCTAAAAAAACTTTTAATTGTTCTAAAGTTTTTGTCTTTAGAATAAAGAAAAGACAATCCTGTTCTCCCCACTTCGGAACTTCTCCACCTTCGTTAGAATGAATAACTTCTTTGATTTTACCATCTCCATCCCTTGCAAAAGAAACATATGGATCAATTTTATATCTAGTTGGAAATAAAAAATCAGTGCATGCTGATTCAAAAATACACATTGAAAAGAAAATATCTTTTAAAGGAATAAGGGCTAAGTCTCCCCAAAAAAGAAGCACATTCTCAGTTTCTTTTATCTCGTCTCTTATATTATTAAGACACACAGCTGTTCCTCTGATTTCATTTTCTTTGAGGGTGATAATCCTAATCGAATCTATTTCTTCATACTTTTTGTAAAATAGCTTATCTTCATCTCTAATAACAATATTAATTTTCTGAATATGTTTTTTTAATTTCTTCAATTGATCAAGATTATTTCTTAATAATGTTTTTCTTCCATCAGGATAATCAAACTTATACAAATTTTTAGGATATTTGATGTTCATCCTCGATCCCTTACCTGCTGCCAAAATAACTACTTGGTATTTGCAATTTAGCTTTGATGCAGAGAAAATTTTTGATAACTCATTTCTAAATTCTTTATTTGAAAAATCAGTTTCTTTTTTATAAAAAAATGGTTTTTTTAAGAGTATAGATCTTTTGTTCAAAGCTATATTAGTCTCCAAATCTGATCAATATAATTTTTATTTTTTATATTGTCTTTACTTGTCACCAAAACAGATTCGCATTGGAGGCTATTAGCTAAACTAATATCAGTATCAGGATTGTCTCCAATAACTAATACTTTATCTCTGTTTTTAATTTTTAAGTCACTTCTTTTTAAGTTAGGTTTTCCAATTTCTTTAAATTTAATATTCTTACGTAATCTTTTTGATTGCTGTCTTAACATATCGAATATCATTGCTACTCTTATTTTAAATGGTGGTTCTGGAGTTATCCTATCAGGATTAGCTAAGAGAATTTCTTTATCTGTTTCCAAGAAAAATCTCATAGCCTGCTGAGTATCTTTAATAAAGTTTTCAGATGGAAGCGAGGTCATTATGAGAACATCAGAGGATTTTGAATAGCAATTTTGAATGTTAAATAACTTTGATAGTTCGTGTTCCGCTTTTTTACCACCAAAGTGCATTATCTGACTTGATGAATAATTACTTTCTAAATACTTTATGGCTAGGTCGAGTGATGTGATTACTTTTATGGGAGCTAGTTTCCCAATTAGGTTTAATTTTTTTTTTAAATCCTCTCCTTTTATTGATCCTATATTAGAAACAAGGGTAACTTTTTCTAAATTTTTTTCTATGAATTTATATGCCCCTTTTAGCTCCTCATATTCCTCATTAAACAAGGTACCAAAAATATCAACAATTAAATGATCATAATTTTCTATTTTAACTTTCATTTATTATCTGCAAAATAGTATTTTTAAGCTTTTGTCCATCATGGTGAAAAATATTCTTAGAATCAATTATGTTAGTTTCTATGACCTTTATCCATGGAAATTCCTCTAAAATCTTATCTAATTCATAAGAAATATGATTTTCATCTAAGTTTTTGAAGATGTCTTTTGCAACAATTAAATGACTAATAATTAATTTAGGATCAACAGAATTTTTCGTGCTTCTTGCGGTGAATTTAATAATATCTTTAATTAATTGATTTACCGAATAGAAGTTATTAGTCTCTTTTTTTAGATTTGCAACCAAGATCTTTGGGCAGTTTTTAGATGCAATTGAATCATACATCCCCTCAAGAGAGAGACTTGGCAATAAACTAGAAAAAGGTGTCCCTGCTCCAAATACAATTCCATCAGATTCTTTAATTGCATTTAACGCTTTATTTGATGCAAATAAGGATGTTTCAATTGAAGTTAAATATTCTTTTTTTTGATCTTTTTCAAGAGAACAGATTTCTCTAATTTCTTCCCCTGTAAGACTTGTCTTTAGCTGGTATATGTCCTCTATAAAATCTGATGTTCGTGATAAGACAACTGAAGCTTCATTGGGAAGAAAAATCCCTTGCTTCAAAATACCGCATAAGTATGCAGGAGTTTCACAAGATTCAATAATTTTTACTCCCAATCTATCAACTTGCAAAATTTTGCTAAATGAATCTATTGCCTGACTAAAGTTAAATCCAGATTTAATTATTTCACTCGCGAATATTATGTTACCAATTTTGAAATCACTTAGACTTGGTTTGATGGAATCTGATTCAAAATATTCAATAAATATTTGAATCCCGGATCTTAAGATTTTTATTACCTCATCCTCAAGGGGAATATTCTCAATAATATTGAGTGAAGCTTTTCCAGAAATAAATTCTTTAATATTTTTATGTATCTTCCTCTCATCTTCGATACTCTTATAAAAGGGAAATCTTCTGTTAAAAGCGTCAACAAGCTTGGCTTCTTGGCTAAGCGAAACAATTACCTTCAGGAAATCACTAATACCATGTGTTTCTTCTTTAAAAAGGTATCTTATTCTCCCCGTTGAAGCCCCATCATCCAAACCATTTACAATAATATTAAGATTAAGTTCAGACTTTTTTATGCTCTCAATTGAAGCATTTAGAAGATTTTTATTCCCTCTTCCCCCTGAAAATAGCAAAATTTTCTTAGTCATATTTTTTTAAATTTTATTCGTAATTTTATTTTTAAATATTTGCAAAAGATCTATAAACTTTGGATAAAGTCTAGCCTCGTCATATCTTGAAATTGGATTTCTTTTACTTAAAGCATATTCTTTTATTCCATAAATCCCTTCAAATAAACCCTTAAAAAAGAAATTTAGTGATGATGAGGTGAGTGATTTATAGAAATTAAAGAGTAAATGAAAAAACGTTTCTCTTATTGCTGGCATTACTGGATAGAATTTCCAAATTAACCAAAGACCATTTCTTGTGAAATAGTAGAAAAATTTTTTTGATAATCTCTTTGTTGGTGATTCTCTATGATAGGCGACAATTGAAGAAAAATGTTTTATTTCGAAGCCAGCATTTATCGTTCTCAGACAAATATCTGGCTCACTAGTATAAATAAAATATTCTGAAGGACGCATACCAATCTTATCAATTACTGACCTTCTTATAGCTGCAGCACAACCTGTAAAATGATTTTTCTTAGGCCAGTGTTTTGGTTCATTTATTATTTGTGAGCTGTATGGATTTATTATTCTAGGATCTAATATTCCTAAGTTTTTATTATCTAAGAACTCTTTTGCTGTCTTTTGAAGAACATCATCATCAAGTGAAGCATCGCTATCGAGATAAAAAAATATTTCTCCATTTGAATTTTCCATACCAATATTGAATCCCTCTTCACATCCAAGGTTCTTATCTACAGAAATTAAGCGTATATTTGGAAACTCTAAAGGTAGTTTAGTTTTTGAACCATCTGTTGATCCATTATCAACAACCACTATTTCATAATTTCTATAAGTTTGAGATTCAAGAGACTTAAGTGTTTCTCGCATATCATCAATTCTGTTCCAGTTAACTATAATTATAGAAATTAGCATATTAATTTATTAGTATATTAGTATATTAGTTTATTTCCCTTTTGATACCAACTCTTTGAATTTGGGTTGTTGGAAATAAAAAAATTGATTAGTTCCCGATCATCGATATCTATTTTTCTTTTTTTTAAGAAACTATATCCCTCAAAATAAGGAATTCGTGATGCTTCCTTGAGTGCTAATCTTTTATATTTAATCCTTTCTGAAGTGCTATTTTCATAAAGCAATGATTTGCATAAAAATACTTGGCCTGCTTCAAAACTTATCATAGTTCCTTTGTCTATGCCGGGAAGCAATGAAATAAACTTTTTAATAATATTTACAGGGGTTTTTTTATAAGCCGCTAAGATATCTTCGATCTTAGAAGATCTGATGTGAAGGTATTTTTGAAGGACCCTAATTAAAATATCTATGTGTACATTAGAGCATTTTCTCCAGAAATCATAGTAGTTATTGATATCAATTGGATCAAAAACTGGATCAAGCTTAAAAGAGACAGCTTGCTCCAAAAGCATACATAATTCTGGAAAATCTTTGTATATTTCTTTAAAGATTAAATATCTTTTTTTATATGAAGGATCATACTTATTATTTAAGATCAAGAGTGCTGATGCCCAACCAAAAATTGATTTTGTAATTTGCTGATATGACCAGAATAAATCAGTCGGACTCATTTCTTCTTGAGGATGTGCCTGCAATAGAGACACTGGAAATAATAAGAGTGGTCTAACAGCCTCAATTAATGGCATATCTTCAGCATTCATTCTTGGAACAAGATTAAGGTATTCTTTACTACCCCAAAGCAGCTTCGAAGCATATTTTAAGTCATAGCTGTACATTGAAAACTTCAGTCTTCTCAACTCTTTTTTTGTGTAAAAAGAAATATCTATTTGGCGGATTTTAGTATTTAATTCAAGCTCTCTTCTTAACTGATCAATAGACTCTTGTGTTCTTTTCTTTTTAGATATCAAGACTAGATCGTAATCATTAACTATCATAAGTTTTCCATCGAGATCAAGCACTGATCCTTCATTTCTTCCAAAACTTCCAACCAGGAAGATTGCTTGAATATCTGATTCCTTTTGCAAGATATATTTAGTTATATCTTTTAAATCTGTGGAAATCTTATGTTGTTTTTGCTGCGCATAACTCATCGATGAACCTAATAATTATTGTGCTTCAAAACACATATTAATTTCGCTATGAACAACTTTAAGATCGGCTGGCTTCTCTATTGTTAATCGCTCACCTTTATTTTTTATTACCATGCAAAAACCAAAATCTGATTCACCTTTAGGAGTATATCCATGCATGCCCTTTAAATCCCTATTAGAATTAAAGAAATCTGGGCTAATGATTACACCTGATTGACAAAGAAAAATCATATCTCCATACATTTTATTTCCTGGTATTCCTTTCTCTTCATAATCTTTATAGTCAACTATATCTCCAAAACTAATAAAGTTTTCATGCAAAAAAACTTTTAGTTTTGCTCTTATGCTCTCATCTTTAAACCAAAATCTTATTAAAGTAGAATCAATAAAATATTTTAATTTATTTAAAATAATTTCTTCTTTAAAAGAGTCTTTAAGATTCTTTTCAATATCAATTCTTTCAGATATATCTGTCATCCCATGATCTCCACATAAAATTATTTTTACTTCCTTATTAATCATTTTTGCATCTTCTATGAAATTATATATTTGCTCATCAACCTCTTTTAATGCAGTAAATGTCTCACTTGAACCTGTTCCAAAATAATGTCCTATATAATCCATTTTTGATACGTAGACTGGGAAGAACTGATAATTTGGATTACTTAAATTTTCAAGTACATCTTTCAATCTTGATTCATCATTGCCAATCATGGCAGATGACATATCAGTAGATGCGCGCCTAAA
>MDTG01077972.1_pt1 | contig 18802 bp, 11 predicted proteins | sample 811421 | NCBI WGS metagenome assembly MDTG01 (sample SAMN05326645, study PRJNA326480) | marine metagenome | isolation source: seawater | place: Pacific Ocean: South East | collected 2011
AAAACCTTCCTTGGCGAACCGGTTATCCCACCACCTCTTCTAGGGCTCTCAGCAGGAGGTCCACATTATGCTGCGTGGCCGTGTGTCCCATTAATCCTATCCGCCAGGCCCTCCCGGCAAATGGACCCAGGCCGGCCCCGATCTCGATCGAATGTTCCCGGAGCAGACGACTCCGTACTACCGAGTCCTTTACGCCCTCCGGAATCGAGACGCAGTTCAGAGTGTGCAAAGAATGCTTGGGTATATACGTAACACCCCGCGCCTCGAGCCCGATCCGCAGGCGCTCATGGGCCGTTCGATGCCTCTCAAAGCGTGCTTCCAAACCCTCCTCCAGAACGATCGCGAGGGCTTCCCGCAGAGCATAAACCATGTTTATCGGCGCAGTATGGTGGTAGGCCCGTGCTCCACTCCCGGCATAATAGGAACGCAGCATCGAAATATCAAAATACCAACTTCGGACTTTAGACCTCCTGGCATCCATTATCTCAAGAGCTCTTTCGGAAAAGGACACCGGGGAAAGCCCGGGCGGGCAGGAAAGGCATTTCTGTGAACCTGAAAAAATCGCGTCGATCCCCCACTCGTCCACCTTTACCGGGTGCCCGCCAAGGGAGGTCACTGCATCAACAACCAGCAGCAACCCGGCCCCGTGGACGACCTTGGCGATCTCCTCTAGCGGCTGGTGGGCGCCCGTCGACGTTTCTGCATGCACGATGGTCAGGAGCTTGGCCGCGGGATGCAGATCCACAGCCTCGTTCACCGCCTCCTCGGTAATAATATCACCCCATTCGGATTCGACCGTGTGGACCTTGGCTCCGCTACGCTCCATGATATCCTTCATCCTTGCTCCGAAAACGCCATTGACACATACGATTACTTCATCTCCCTGCTCCACAAGGTTGCTGGCGATCGCCTCCATCCCCGCCATTCCGGTTGCTGAAACCGGGAAGGTCAGAGCATTGCTGGTTTGAAAAACTTCCCGCAGCATCGCACAGCATTCGTCCATGATCGCGATATACTCAGGATCAAGATGGCCCAGAGTTGGAGAGCTCATGGCCCTGAGGACCCGGGTTGGCACAGTCGAGGGACCGGGTCCCATCAAAATCCGCTCGGTGGGGTCCAGTTTTGCAAACTCGCTCATGAGGACCCGGCATCCTGTTCCTGCCGGGGCCCTTGCCAATCAGAAAACTCTGCCCGGCCCAGTATTGCCCGGCGCAACCGGGCATACAGACGCTCAATCTCCGACGAACTCGTCTTTAAAACCCCGCCATGAAAAGCTATCCTCGGTATAGAATCCTGCGAGAAATCCGAAGCTGACTACCGCCGTGAGCAGTAAATCAAATCCATCGAAATCCCCTGAGGCGCCAGCCCACCAGAAGCCGGAACATGTGCCGCCCCCCCTCGTTCCAGACACATCCGGCTCGCTCCTGCCTGCATCTCCGCCCCCGCTCGGAACCCCGGCAGGTTCCTACTATCCGAATCAGGACGAACGTCTGAATGGAATGCTCCCTCATCTTCTCGGCCTGCTGACCGGTTTTCTCGGACCCCTTATTCTATGGCTCGTCAACAGGAACCGCTCTGCATTTCTTGACCACCAGGGCAAGGAGGCCCTCAACTTCCAGATTACCATCCTGATCGTAGTGACCACCGGAGTCCTGCTCGGCACCCTGCTCGCCATCCTTACCCTCGGATTTGCGCTCCTCGTCCTTATTCCGCTGTATGTCGTCTATCTGGTCCTCGTTCTCATCTACCAAATTACGGGCATCGTCCGTTCCAACAGGGGGGAGTGGTATACCTATCCAATGAGCCTCCGGCTGATCGCCTGAGATCTTCCCGACCGTCTATCCAAGACCCACTACCCACCGCGGTCACCAGCTCAGTTTGCCGCCCCAGTCAGCTGGCCCCTCTGCGCGCTTGCTGGCCCTAAGGCTGCTTGGCCGGCACTGAGGAGATCACTCCCAACTCACGCAATTCCTGCGCTGTCCAGCGATGTTGGGCTCGATACTCATCGTTCTCCTCGTCGCTCGCAAGCAGCCCTTCCCAGGTCGCCACCGACTCCCGGAGGTAGAGAACCGCATCATCTTCTCTCCGGGCGTCGTGGGAGGCGCGGCCCAGGTCACCGGTGAGATAGGCGAGAGAGCGCTTGATCTCGCGCTGGCTGGGATAGGTCACCCCCTGCGCGATCAGATCTATGAAAGCCTGGCGTGCCTTGAGTCCTAATGGGAGAGCTTCGTCGTATTTCCCATCCGCGCTCAGCAATCCGCACTGCTGCCAGGAAAGTATCGCCAGCCGGAATCTTGTAATAGGATCCTTCGGGTCACGCTGCAGGGCTGCCTCGGCATGCGCCTGCCCCTCCTGCACCAGCCGAAGGGCATCCTTGGAGTAGCCCGTTCCTGCGCGGCATGCAGCCAGGACGCTCTTCATGGCGGCAAGTTGATTGAGGGCCCCTTCCTTTTCCTCCGGGTTCGCAACTGCTGTCTCGAGGAGTTCAAGGGACCGAGCCGCCAAGTCCTCCGCCCGGTCGAGTTCGCCCTCCTCCAATGCGGACTGCGCGATCGCACCAAGCGCCTCGGAGAGCTCTACTTGCACGTCTGCTCGATTGGGTTGAACCTCCAGCAGCTCCATCAGCTCGACTGCAGCCTGTTCACGGAGCAGGATGGCCGCATCCACTTCGCCCGCCCCGCTGGCAGCCTGCGCCGCTGAGGCGTATCCCCGGGCCCTCCAGATCCGGAGCGGGGACAGCGAAGGTTGTTCTTCACAGAGGCGGGTCATCTCGGAAAACGCGTTCCGATAGGTATCAAGGGCTGCAGCTGTGTCTCCGTTGCGAAACTGCATGCGCGCTTCTGCCATCCGGAGTGCTGACTTGAGGCGCCGGGTCTGGCGTTCACCTTCGGGCAGGGAGGCAAGAGCGGTTTCAGTCTCCGCCAACTCAGCTGGCGTCACGTCGGTGCTCGAATCCTCGGACCCAAGCAGACAAACCAGGACCCGGGTGCGCGCAAGACGTTTCTGGGTCTCGGAATCTGTCACCGCCGCCTCACCGAGAACCTCCTTCATCTGCTCCCGGGCCAGTTTGGGTCGATCTCCCGCCAGAGCCACTTCGGCGAGGGCCAGCTTCAACCGCCAGGCGTTTCTCTGAAACTCTTCCGGCAGCTCCTCGATCACTTCCAGCTGGTGTTGGAGCTTCTCCTGCAAGGAGGAAAGTCGGCCAATCCGACCCTCCAGCGTAGGCAACTGCTCTGCGCCCCGCTCGATCGACCACGAAAGAAGCTGGTCACTGAGCTTATGCGCTTCCATGAGGTCGCCTGCCATTTCACGGACCTGGGCCTCCTGCTCCTGTGTGACGTTTTCTAACTGGTTGCGGTCCGCCAGCATCTCGAGAAACTTTCGATGTTGCTTCCGCAGCTCTTCCGGATCGACTTCGGGTGCAACCTCGACCGGCTCCCTGACCTTCACCTCCACGATCTTCGGTTCAGGATCCTTCTGGTTTGAGGTCCTGTGTATGAGCAGGGCCCCAAGCGTAGCGCAGGCTGCGATCCCCACCGTCGCTGTCGTACGCCAGCTTTTCTTCTTACGCTCGATAATCTCAACGCGCTCCTCTTCGGCTTCTGCCGCAAGTCGCTGCTGTCGCGAACTGGCGATCGCCTCAAGGGCCCGCAAAACTTCCCGCATGTCTCCAAACCGCTTCCAGGGATCCAACCGGAGACACCGCTCGATGACCTGCCGCCCCTCTTCCTCCTCCCGGGTGGGGGCTGCCCCCCTCCAATCCGCCACGACACTTTTCTCCAGCTTGACCGCAATTCGCTCACAATCGGCCTCTACTCCCCGCCGACGCTGCTCCCCAATTGCGGGTGCCACCTTCTCGAAGGTATCATTGCACCGTGGGAAGACCCCGTTGAGAAGACGAAAGGAAAGTGCCCCGAACGCGTAGACGTCCCATCCATAGCCGGCACCCTCAAGGTAGCCCTCCGGGTTCATGAGTTGCTCGGGGGGAGCGTAGAGCAGAGCGTCCGTGTAGGAGAGCTTGGAGAGGCCCGGCATCAGGCCCTGCCCGTAGTCGGAAAGCAAAACCTCGCTGTCCGAGTCGAGAAAGATGTTACCAGGCTTGAGGTTCCCGTGGGCTACCCGCCGGCGATGAAACTCTGCGAGAATCTGCGCGAGACGCCTGATAAGCATCCAAGAACCACGCTTGCCGAGATAATCTCCAAGCTGGAGTTGCAGCGTTCTGGGCACAAACCGCTCCCCCACCCCTTGGACGACCCGATCCGCCATCAGTCCGCCGATCAGCAAAAAAGGCTCTTTTTCAAGGGAATGCGCAATTAGCGGAACGGTGGCCCGTGGGGGAGTAGTCCGATAAAGGCGGTTTACCCGGTTGCAGAGAAGGTCTGCATTGGTGCAATCTGGGTCGAGGATTTTTACAGCCACCAAGCTACCAGAGTCATGCCTCGCCGTGTAAACCGTTCCACAGGCCCCTTTCCCAATCAGGGTCTCAATCCGGTATCCAGGTATGTCGGGCAGACTCATGGAAGATGGGGAGAATCAAAAGCTCGGGTGGCCGGACCAAAAACGGGGTTTTCAGGAGTTCTTAATCGCGAAAGTGCCTGACTTCCTAAAATTAATCTCTTAAGAACCTTAACATCCCCCACGTAAAACGACCATGAAAAATATACCGTGCCCCGGAAACCCGCTTGCGCGTGACTATTCCCGGCGTGAGTTCCTCTACGTCGGAATGCTTGGCAGCTTGGGCCTCACTCTTCCGCAGTTTCTCAAAATGGAGGCCCAGGGGGCCCAGAAATTCTACGAAACTCGCGAAGGAGTCGCCAAATCAGTGATCAACATCTTCCTTCCAGGGGGCGCAGCACACCAGGAGACCTTCGATCCCAAATATCTCGCTCCCACCGAATACCGTGGCCCCTTCGGCACGGTGGGCACGGCAATCAAGGGAGAAAGATTCAGCCAGCACCTGAGCCACCTTGCCAAGGTAGCTGACAAGATGACGGTCATTCGTTCGATGGCCCATGGAGAAGCGGCCCACGAGCGCGGCACGCACAACATGTTTACCGGCTACCGCCCTTCCCCTGCGATCGAGTATCCTTCGATCGGTTCGGTCATTTCCCACGAACTGGGTCCTCGCAACAACCTGCCTCCGTATGTCTGCATTCCCAGCGTTCCAAACTCTTTTGCGAACTCTGGATACCTCTCTTCCGCTTACGGACCGTTCGCGCTGGGAAATGATCCGAGTCGCAAGGATTTCAAGGTAAGGGATCTCAACCTGCCTTCCGGCGTCGACGAGAAGCGCTTTAATCGTCGCCGCTCGCTCCTCGAGACGGTCGACTATCACTTCAAATCACTGGAGGAATCGGACGCGCTAAGCTCGATGGATGCGTTCTACCAGCACGCCTACGCCATGATCTCGTCCCGCAAGGCGCGCGAGGCCTTCAACCTGCAGGCGGAAGACCAGAAGATGAAGGAACGCTATGGCGTCAATGCGCCGGGCCAGCGCATGCTCCTGGCCCGTCGCCTCGTGGAAGCCGGCGTCCGCTTCGTTTCCCTCACGGCTGGCGGCTGGGACCACCACAATAACATCAAGGGCTCAATTGAAAGCAACCTGCCTCCAGTAGACCAGGCCGTGGCAGCACTCATCAGCGATCTTGATGAGCGTGGTTTACTCGACTCCACGATGGTAATGCTAACTTCCGAGTTTGGACGCACACCTAAGATCAACAACACCGCTGGCAGGGACCACTGGCCTCGCGTCTTCTCGGTAATGATGGCCGGGGGCGGAGTCAAGCGGGGCATGATCCACGGTGCGTCCGATGCCCTGGGAGGTGAACCCGAGGATGACCGCGTAGAGGTGGAGGATCTGGCCCAGACTGTTTTCAACCAGCTCGGCATCACCGGAGACAAGGAGCTGATGGCTCCCGGAGGCAGACCCATGGAGATTGTCGACGGCGGACGCGTGCTGGACGAGATTCTTGAAAAGAAGGCCTAGCTTCCTTCCCCTCCCCTGCTTGTCCGACCTCTTCCATACCTCCGAAAATGGCCCTGCGCATCAACACCAGACCTCGTGGCAGGTCCGGTCCTACAAGAATGCTCCCCTGGAGCACGATGGCCAAGGCGTCAACCCCACTCCTCTCATGATTCCCAGATATCGCAGCCGATTTCTCGTTGGCCTGCTCGGCGCTATTCTTGCGCACGCGGCATGCGCCTTCACACCGACCATCGGCACTATCCAGCCGCGCGGCGGACAACGTGGGACCGAGATGACCATCCGGTTTAATGGAGACAGGCTCTACGACCCGCAGGAAATCCTGTTTTACCAGGGCGGGATCACGGTCAGCAAGCTAGAGAAGGTCGGCGACCAGGACAAGGCGGTCCGCGCAACGATCAGGATCGCTCCTGACGCCCCGCTTGGCGAACACCTTCTCCGCCTGCGCTGCAAGGGAGGCGTGACCTACCAGCGATCATTCTGGGTGGGGCAGTATCCCACGGTGATGGAGAAACGCACCGAGGATCGCAGCAAGGACCTGAACAGCAAGTTCGAGGAGCCGCAGGATGTCGAGATCAATACCACCGTCCAGGGGGTGGCGGACCTCGAGGATGCCGACTATTACCGCGTCCAGTGCAAAAAAGGAGATCGCCTCTCAGTGGAAGTGGAAGGCATGCGGCTGGCCGGCACGCTCTTTGACCCCTACGTTGCGATCCTTAACCGGGAACGCTTCGAACTCGCCTCCAGCGACGACACCGCTCTGCTCTTCCGGGATTGTGCCGCCTCGATCGTCGTTCCTGCAGACGGCCCCTACACCATCCTCGTCCGGGAATCTTCCTACCAGGGTAGTGGATCCTGCCAGTATCGTCTCCACGTCGGAACGTTCCCTCGCCCAACCGCAGTTTTTCCTCCCGGGGCCCGGCCGGGCGAAGCTCGGGAGTTCACCTTCGTGGGTGATCCGACCGGAGAACTCAGGACCCAGCTGAGCATCCCGGCGGACGCCAAGCGGTTCCACGGCCTGATCAGGGATGGAGACTGGTTCGCCCCCTCAGGCATTCCGGTCCGGGTGAATACAATTCCATACTTCGACGAAATGGAACCAAATGAAGGAAGCAAACAGGCCAGCCCGGCCGAGGCTCCATCCGTGCCGGCAGCCTTTCACGGAATCCTCTCCAAGAAGGAGGACAAGGACTGGTTCCGCTTCGCAGGAAAGAAAGGCCAGCGCCTTCGTGCGCGGGTCTTCGCCCGTCAGCTCCGATCCCCCCTCGACCCCTATATCATCGTTCGCCCGGAAGGCTCCTCCACTCAGATCGGCAACAATGACGATGCCGAGGGTGGGGATCCCGATAGCAGCCTCGACTTCGAGATTCCCGAGGACGGAATCTATAACATTAATATCCGCGACCAGCTCTACAACAGCGGTCCCAACTACACCTACCGCATCGAGGTCACCGAACGAGAACCGGTCCTCTCCGCGACCCTTCCCTACGGCCAACGCAACAACAGCCAGAAGTGGAAGATGATCTGCGTCCCCCAAGGTAACCGGGTTGGTCGCGTGGTGAACCTCGGAAGAAGCAACATTGGCTGTGATCTGGAACTCGAAGCGCCCCAGCTGCCTCCCGGGGTAGCAATTGATCGCGATACCGCCTCCCGGAGCATCAACACGATGCCCGTGGTCTTCGAAGCTACCGCAGAGGCCGCGATTGCCGGGGCTCTCTGCAAACTCAATGTCCGTGACCCGAAAAGCGGCCTGAGTGGTCCCTTCACTGAGACTATTCATCATATCGAAGTGAACAACGCTGGAACCTTTCACAGTTGTCACGACGAGCGAATCCCAATTGCCGTCATCGAAAAGGCTCCTTTCGAACTCAAACTCGAAGTCCCGCCCGTCCCGCTCGTCAAGAACGGGACCATGTCTCTAAAGATCAGCGCTCTGCGGGACCCCGCATTCAAGGAAGCCATCCGGGTCACCCTGCCCTGGCGTCCCCCGGGTGTGGCTGCTCCATCAAGCGTAACCATTCCCAAGAACGGGAATGAAGTCCTCATGGGCATTAACGCCAACAGCACGGCAACCGTGGCCAAATGGCGTATTTTCGTATCTGGCGAAGCAACCTGCAGCAAGGGCCCTGTTCTCGTTTCATCCAAGCTGCAACCACTCGAGGTTGCCGAACCATATGTAGGTGGCAAAATCGAGCTAGCAGCCACCGAACTCGGGCAGGACACCGACCTCGTGTGCTCTCTGACAGTTCACCGGGAATTCGAGGGCGAAGCCAAGATCCGGGTGAATGGGCTACCTCACGGGGTGTCCGCCGGGGAACTACCTATCACAAAGGATTCCAAGGAGATCACCTTTCCCCTGTCGGTCAGCAAGGAAGCCAAGAAAGGCAAAACGTCGAACCTCTTCTGCACCGTAACGATCACGCAGAATGGACATCCCATCCGGGGCACCGCGATGGGAGGAGGAGTCCTTCGCATCGATCCGCCCCCGCCCGCACCCAAGAAGCCTGTCGTCGTCAAGAAAGAGGAGCCCAAACCAGCCGAACAGAAACCGGCTCAAAAGCGTCTTTCGCGGCTTGAACAACTGCGTCTTCAGAGCAAGAACGCCGAATGACCAGAACCAGATGAAAATACTCGTCGTACTTTCCTCTCTATTTGCCCTGGGACTGACCTCCAGTTCTCTCTCGGGAGCAACCTTTGACGAGGTGCGGCCGCCAGCCCCCGAGACCGCTGGGGCGGAGGACGCCGGGGTCCCTGATCCTCTGCTCGCCCGACTCGAGGTCTACCCCAAGGACGTCACGCTCGAGACCGCGGCGGACTTTCACCGCGTGGTGGTGATCGCAAACTACAAGGACGCAACCTCCCGAGATGTCACCCCTTGGGCGAGGCTCACCCTCACTGATCCCGGACTGGCCAGTCTTGATGGCAGCCTTCTCAGGCCCAAGGCGGATGGACAAACCGTCCTCAAGGTCGAGTTCCGCGGACAGCGGGCGGAGATTCCTGTGGTGGTGAAGGATGCCGCTCAACCCCGGCCGATAAGTTTCCAGCTTGACGTCATGCCCGTGCTGACCTCCGCCGGATGCAATACGGGATCCTGCCACGGAGCGGCTCGGGGGCAGGATGGATTCATGCTCTCGCTCTTCGGTTATGATCCCAAGGGCGACCATCATCGCATTACCCGCCAGCTCTCGGGGCGCCGGGTCAATCTTGCCCTTCCGGAGGCCTCCCTTCTTGTCACCAAGGCTACTGGCGAGGTCCCACACACGGGAGGCAAGCTCTTCGATCCGGACTCGCCAAATGCAAAAACGCTCATCGCTTGGATCAAATCGGGTGTTCCCTATGACAAGGAAGACATTGCCCTTCCGGTCGGCATCGACGTCGAACCGAAGCAATATGTGCTCAAGGGTGAAAAGGTAAAGGTGCCCCTGACTGTCAGGGCACGTTATTCGGATGGAACTGACCGCGACGTTACCAACCTCTCAAGCTTCAGTTCTTCGAACGACAACAGCGTCGAGGTTGACGAGTTCACCGGAGTCGCCGGGACAAAAAACCGGGGGGAAGCCTTCCTCCTGGCCCGCTTCCACACCTACACCGAGGGCACCCAGACCATCGTAATTCCTGATAATCTCGTCTATGAAAAACCTGAGCTGGAGGCTTTCAACTACGTAGACGATCATGTCCACGCCAAGCTGCACAAGCTCCGGATCTATCCTTCTGAACTCTGCAGCGATGAAGTTTTCGTCCGCCGTGTCTTCCTCGATATTGTCGGGGTCCTCCCAACTGAAGAGGAGCGCAGGGACTTCCTCGAAAGCCAGGATCCCCGCAAGCGGGAAAATATCGTCGATCAGCTCCTGGACCGCAAGGAGTTCACGGAGATGTGGGTCATGAAGTGGGCCGAACTACTTCAGATTCGCTCCACCGGCAACAATGCCAACCAGGTCAGCTACAAGTCAGCCCTGCTGTGGTATGAGTGGCTTCGTGACAAGGTCGCCAACAACCAGCCCTTCAACCGCATCGTCTACGACCTTCTGGCGGCCCGGGGTGGAACCTTCAAAAACCCTGCGACCAACTACTTCAAGCTCGAGAATGACGTCAAGGTCCGCACCGAAAATGTCGCCCAGGTCTTCATGGGAACGCGCATTCAGTGCGCCCAGTGCCACAACCATCCTTTTGATCGGTGGACAATGGACGACTACTATGGTTTCGCTGCCCTGTTTGCGCAGGTCCGAAAAAAACCGGCCGAGGATCCCCATGAACAGATCATCTTCGATGGGGGAGGCCAGATCGAGCACCCGCTTACCAAGACAAACGCAGTGCCGCAATATCTCGGTGCCACGGGACCCGCCCAGATCAAGGGCGGCCAGACCCGTCGCGAGGCGGTGGCGGACTGGCTTACTTCAAAGGATAATCCATGGTTTTCCAAGAACGTGGTCAACATCGTCTGGGCCCATTTCTTTGGTATCGGAATCACGGATCCCGTCGACGACGTCAGAATTTCCAATCCTGCCAGCAACCCTGAACTGCTCGAAGCGCTCTCCTCGAAATTCTTGGACTACAACTACGATTTCAAGAAACTCGTGCGCGACATATGCACGTCCCGGACTTATCAGCTTTCCAGTCGAACCAACGAGACCAACGAGACTGACCTGACCAACTTTTCACATTCCCTTATCCGGCGAATGAGGGCCGAGGTTCTTCTCGACACCCTCGCGCAGGTCACTGGCACGCCTAACAAGTTCCGCGGCCTGCCCATCGGCTCCCGGGCCGTCCAGATCGCTGATGGAAATACGACCAATTACTTCCTGACTACGTTTGGGAGAGCGACCCGGCAGACGGTGTGCTCATGCGAGGTGAAGATGGAGCCCAATCTTTCCCAGGCTCTTCACCTTCTCAACGGAGATGCGGTGCACAGCCGTATTCGGAGCGGCAATGTCATTGGTAAGCTGCTCAAGGAAAAGGGATCACCTGCTGCAGTCATCGATTCCCTCTACTTTCGCTGCCTCAGTCGCGCACCCACCGACACCGAGAAAATAAAACTGCTTGAAGCCATCGAGGCCACGGCGGACGACACGGAGCGCAAAATCATTCTGGAGGACATCTTCTGGGCGATCCTCAACTCCAAGGAGTTTATCTTCAACCACTAGATCGCCGGTAGCCCGAAGGTCAGCAAGGATCCAATTTTCAAGTTCAGGCCATGGACTCAAGGTTTGCACCCCGCGAAACGAGATGGGTTACCACCCTCCTTGCCGCCTTTGCTACGTCTATTCTCCAGGTTTCCGGGCAGGCTGCCGACAAAATAACCTTCGACGATCATATCTTACCCATCTTCGAATCAGCCTGTCTGAACTGCCACAACCCTGACAAAAAGAGGGGCGACCTAGACCTGTCCAACTTTGCCGGCGTGATGGCTGGCGGATCCGGTGGAGAGGTCGCCGCTGCCGGCGACGGAGCAGGAGCGTTACTCTACGCCACCATCATTCATGCCGCTGAGCCTTTCATGCCTCCCCGGGGTGAAAAGCTTGCGAAAAAGGATGCCGATCTTGTGAAGGCCTGGATCGATGGCGGACTGCTCGAGAACAAGAGTTCCAAGGCTAAGAAGCCCAGTGGACCCAGGATCGCCAAACTTGACGTTGATCCCTCCGCGAAGCCGGAGGGACCTCCCCCCATGCCCGGGAACCTCAATCTCGAACCAGCGGTAACCTCCAGCCGCAACACTACCGTGCAGGACATGGATTGCAGCCCGTGGGCCCCATTACTTGCGGTCACAGCCCAGAAGCAAATTCTCCTCTACAACACGGATACTCTCCGGCTGGCCGCCATTTTACCCTTTCCTGCGGGCTTTCCAGAAACAGTCTCCTTTCACCCAACCGGAAAGTATCTGGTCGCCGGTGGAGGAATTGCAGGGAAGTCCGGTACAACCCACACCTGGGACATCACCACCGGCAGAATGCTGATGACCAATGGGCGGGAATTTGACTCTGTGCTGGCAGCCAGCCTGCGCCTCGACCTTGGAGGAGTCGCCTTCGGAGGCCCCTCCCGCCTGATCAAGCTCTGGGACACCCAGAACGGCGAGGAGATCAAGGCTATCAAGAAGCATACCGACTGGGTTACTTCCCTTTCCTATTCTCCAGATGGAGTACTGCTCGCTACGGGTGACCGCAATGGTGGGGTATGGGTCTGGGAAGCCCACACCGGAAACGAGTTCCATAACCTGCGGGGACATGGGGGCGGCATTAATGCAATTGCCTGGCGCGCCGACTCCAACCTTGTTGGCACTGCCTCCGAGGACGGCCAGGTCATCTTCTGGGAAATGAACAACGGAGGACAGGTCAAACGATTCACCGCGCACTCCGGGGGGACGCTCTCCCTGGACTATGCCCGCAATGGCGAATTCGTTACGTCGGGCCGCAATCGTGAAGTAAAGATCTGGAAGTCCGACTTCAATCTCAAGAAGGCACTCCCCACATTCAATGAAATGGTCGTCGAAACGGCCATTACGCATGATGGTAAACGCATCTTCACCGCAGACTGGAACGGAGTCATTGAGGCCTGGGACGCCACCACTTTTCAGAAAATCGGAACTTTGAGTGGAAACCCACCCCGCATTGCTGACCGAATTCAGGATCTAGAGAAGGCTCTTTCCTCTGCCCCGGAAAATACTGCTTCTACCTTGGCAGCCCTCGAGGCGGCCCGGACTAAAATATCCCAGTTGCAGGCATCTCTTGCAAAAACAGAAGCCGCGGTCCGGGCCAATGAGAAGGAAAAAGATCGCATTACAGCGGAAAAAGGCACACTGGAAGCCACCCTCGCACAAACAAACAGTTCCATAGACAGCCTCGGAAAAAACGTCCGGGAAGATATGTCTCAGGCTCTGACCCTGGCCCAGGATCGTTCCGATGCTCATCAGCAGGCAATCGCCCAGGTCGAGGCCGAGATAAAAACATTCCAGATCGCTCCCCTTGAGGTCGTCCGGGAAAAACTCGCAGCCGAAGCCCACAGGTTGCGAGAGCAAGCCGAGCACCAACCCGAGGACACCGTGCTGAAAAACCAGGCCGACGAGGCGGCGAGAAAACTTGCGAACCACGAGGCGAAGCTGACCGAGATACGAAGCAGGCTGCAAAGCGCTGAGGACAAGCTCAAGGATCTCACCTCACAAAGTGACGCCATCGCTTCCAACGTGAGCGAAGCAAGTAAGGCATTGAATGCGGCAAACAGGCAGCTACAAGCTCTGGATACCTCCCGCAAAGAGATCACTGCCCAGGTTCTCGCCGCAGATGCTGCTCTCAAGGAAAACAACACGAAGCTAGCCACTCACCGTGCTGCCCTTAAGCCAGCGCAGGAAAATCTAGCCACCAGTCAGAAAGCCCTCGCTGAACCCAAGGCTTCCTACGAGAAGGCTTCGGCACACGAAGCCAAAATCCGGGGCGATCTGAAGTTCTGGCGGGCAGCCGAGGTCAACGCCAAAGCCCTCGTAATTACCGAGAAGCGCGACACTCTCAAGTCCGCACAGGATGAGGAAAGTGCCGCCGCAGAATCGATTTCCAGACAACTCGAGGAATTTCGCACAGAGCTAAGTAAGATCGAATCACGCAAGGGCGTGCTTACGGGCCAACTGGATAAGCTCAGTAAGGAAGTGATGTCTCTCAGGGAATCACTCGCCAGACGCCAGCCTCTCCTCGATCAGGCGGAACGGGAAAGCGAGGCGCTCCAAATGCAGTATAAGAAACTCAGCGAGTAGATTCCTCCGGCCTTAGCAGAACCCCGGAGGGGTTCCAGCAGGTCAGCGACCTCGCCAGAGTTCAAACGAGTGCGCAGCAAAACCTGCCCCAAAACTCGTAAGCCAGAGCCGTTGGTCCAAATCGGTTTTCCTAATACGTTCCTCCAGGGCAAACAGGACCGATGGGCTACTGCAATTACCGTAATTCATAAGAACTTCTCTTGTCTCCTCCAGGTGAAATCCGGAGAGCTCCGCCTCGAGGGCATCTACCACATCCCTGCCGCCGGTATGCGCGATTACCTGGTCCGGATCCCCGCTCCGAAGGGAAAACAGCTCACCCACCGCTTTCCCAGCCAGTACGGGCACACTCCGGTGCAGCTTGTTTTTCAGTTTTCCTCCCTCATTTACAAAACGAATCTTTTCACGATCCTCTGGGCGGTGCAGGGTCCGGAAGTTACCTGCCTGGTAATGATCTTCCTCTCCCGTGCCTTTCCAGATCATGGCTGCGGCTCCATCTCCAAAAAGACATAGACTCACCAACACCCCGGGATCATTGTCGATGTAGAAGGCCGCGGAACAGATCTCTACTGCAACCGTAGCCACCGTGGCTGCAGGGTTGCTGGCGAGAAAACCCTCCGCCGAGCGCAGAAGTGGAACAGCCGCCCCACAACCCAGCCCCACGACGTCATTGAGAAAGACATCACTGCGCATCTCTAGGGACTCGGCCACATGGCTGCTCACTCCGGGACACAGATACCCAGTACACGTGCAGACCAACAAGGCGTCCAGCTCATCCGCCCTCATCCCGGCCTTCTCGAGAGCTGCCTGAATCGCTTTTCCAGCCAGCCGGGGCGCTTCCACTTCAAATTCCTCGTTCAACTCCCCAGCTGGACGGTCAAAAAGCCTCGACGGGTCGCCAAGGGCAAAATGCCGCTTCGAAATGCCTGAGTCTCCCTGCAGGATCTTGAAGAGAAGATCCTGTGATCGAGGCCTCAAGTCCCTGACCACGGGCGAGTTCCGAGCCACAGCAAGGCAATCAGCTTGGGAGTATGACTGATCAGGAAAAGCGCTGGAGACAGAATGCAGAAACACGGACTTACGACTTCGCTGACGCCAATTTGCTCGGTATCCTGCTCCTGTAAAGGACGCGTGCTGATAAACCATGGTATTCTTCCCAACGGTCCAGAAAATACTCCTGGGGCTGGTCGGGGCCACCATAACGCCATGACCCGAAGAGGGCAGAACATGATCACAAGCTCCGATATCGTCATTATCGGCGGCGGACCGGCCGGGCTGGCGGCGGCCACTATCCTTGGTCGTAAGGGGATCAGGGTTACTGTTCTAGATCGCCAGAATCTACCTGCCGACAAGGTATGCGGAGAAGGTATCATGCCCCCGGGTGTCAGAATCCTTTCCGAGATCGGAGCCTTGCCCCTCATATCGTCACAGGATTTTCATCCGCTTGCCGGAATTTCCTACCGGACTAATGGCGGCGCACAGGCCCGGGCTGAATTTGAAGATGGTCCTGGACGCGGGATCCGCCGCCCTGCCCTCTCCCGGGCCCTCCGGACCGTTTCGTCCGCTCAACCCTCGGTTGTGATCGAGGACGGTGTGCGAGTTACCGGCGTCACCCGGACAAACGAAGGCATGATCGTTTCATGCAAAGAACGTTCCCCGATCAACTGCCGCCTCGTCATTGGCGCAGATGGCCTTCGATCCCGCGTCCGCCAGTGGGCTGGACTGGAAGGTCGCCCGCCCAAGCGGTCCCGCTTCGGCATACGCCAGCACTTTCGCCTCCAGCCCTGGAGCCGGTTCGTCGAAATATACTGCGGTCCATCCGTGGAGGCCTATGTCACCCCCTGCGGTCCCCGAAATGTCGGAGTTGCTATTCTCTGGGAACCCAGACGCGGTGCCCGGTTCGAAACTCGCGGGGGACTGTTCCGTTCCCTGTTGGCCTCTCTTCCCGAGCTTCATGATCGCCTCAAGGAAGCGCAGCCGGCCAACTCCCCCCGTTCTGTCGGTCCTTTCGAGCAGCACACCCGGCAGCGTACTACCGAGGGACTGTGCCTGCTTGGTGACGCCTCGGGCTATCTGGACCCCTGTACTGGTGAGGGGCTGACCCTTTCCTTCAAACAGGCACAGGCACTTGGCGACTGTCTCCCTGCCGCGCTCGAGAACTTCGGGAGCGGACCCGTTCCCCGCTCCGCCCTTGAGCCCTATGAGGCGGATTGGAGCAGAATCACCCGATCCTACTTCCTCTGCACCCGCTTTCTGATGGCCTGCCAGCGCCGACCGGGAACCTTCGACCGTTTGCTCAGGCTTGTGGCCCGGCGCCCGGACGTTCTGCGGCACTTTACCTCCTATAATATGGGCTCGGCCCGCCTCCTCCCGGGACCCCGACGTATCGCCAAGTGGTTTTTCCAAACGGACATCGCTCATGCCGGAAAACCGTGAGGCCCTCCGCGATCCCGATACCAAGCGCGAACTAAATCGCAATCTCTTCAACCGGATTGCCAGCCGCTACGATATCGTCACGCGCCTGCTCTCCCTCGGCCGGGATTCTGCGTGGAAGCGCGCCCTCGTAGCACAATTACCGGCGGCTGACCCACGGGTGTGCCTTGATGTTGCAAGTGGCTCCGGAGACATAGCCGCTCTGCTCGCCGAGCGCTATCCTTCCGCCAGAATACAGGCCCTCGACTTAAGTGAGGAAATGATCATTCGCGCGCGCTTGCGCCTGGCTGGAAATCAATTTGAATTTACCTGCGGTGATATAAGCAGCTTACCGTATCCCGACGGAAGCGCTGACCTTGTGACCGGAGGATACGCGCTGCGTAACGTTCCCGATCTCGGACAGGCTCTGGCCCAGATCCACCGCGTTTTGAAACCGGGTGGAGTTGCCTTCTTCCTTGATTTCGTCCAGCCTCCTCCAGGAGCAAGGCGCATTTTCCAGCACTTTCTTTTGCATGCCTGGGGTTCACTGGTAGGGCTGGCGATCCACTTGCGTCCCTCCACATATCGATACATTCCGCAGAGCCTGGCCCAGTATCCTTCCGCTATCGAACTTAGGACCCTCTTTGAGAAAGCCGGATTCGAGTTCCTCCGGCGCAAGCGGCACTTTTTCGGTATTATGGAGCGTCTCGAGGTCAGGAAGCCTTACGCCGGGCAATGAGGCGATATGCTCCCCGCAAGGTAATCTCCTCGACGACATGCCACCTTGCGGGCTCGAGCCTCAGGAGTCTTGGTAGTTCGCCCCGCTGAAACCCTGCATCAATACTCACCAGTCCATCATGCAGTGTCACTCGATTGAAAAACGGAGACACCAGGCGCAATCCCCAGCGGGTCCGCCGCGCCCTCAGAGGCTCACAGGCCAGCAACCCCTTACCCTTGGCGAGAATCCCGCCCAGCCGGGCCAGCTCCCCATCCCGGAACTGATGAAGCAAGTGATTGGCTATCACCATTCCATCACTGCTCAGCAACTCTCCAAGGGCTTCCCTCGCGTCACCCTGCACCCACTGGATGCCGGGGCTGAGGGCCACTGGTCTCGGCGCAAGATCGACGCCTGCCACCTCATACCCTTTTCCATGCAGCAGGGAGAGAAGCCGGCCGTTACCGGACCCAATCTCGATCACCGGGCTCTTCTGCCTTTTCTGGAGGGTCCCGAGGAACCAGCGGTGATTTCCCATCAGCCAGTTGATCCGGCCAATGTCCGCCCGGCTCCGGATCGCCTCCGGGTCGTCGAAGGCAAGTTCATCGAGAATCTCCGGCCGCACTTCCCGCTCCACAGGGGTAACGTTCCTCCACCAAACCCGGATCGGCAACCTGAATCTGACCCACCGGGCCCGGGCAACTTGACAGCCACGCGATCCGGCCCAACACTCTACTCGCTGCAGGGGAGCTTCTCGACCGGGAGGCTGAGATTTTCCGACGCGCGGAATGGACCCTCTGAACCTGATGCGGGTCATGCCGCCGAAGGGAGTCTGCAAATCACCTTGCCGCTCTCCTTGGCTGCCCTGTCCCGCGGTCCTCGTCTATTTTACAGCTACGATTGACGGTTATGACTGAAACTGGAGAACAAGGAACCCACGAGGAGGCCGATAGCCCTTTCCCCGCATCCACCCGCATTTATTCAAAAGGCTCGCTGCACCCGGATGTGCGAGTTCCGCTGCGCGAAATTTCACTCGAAGAGACCAACCATCCCGATGGGCGGGTCGAGCAGAACAAGCCTGTTCGGGTCTACGACTGTTCCGGACCGTGGGGTGATCCCGACTTCAAGGGTGACGTCACGGAGGGGCTGCCCGCGCTCAGAAGGGAATGGATCCTGTCCCGGGGGGATGTGGAGGAGTATGATGGACGCTCGACCAGACCAGAGGACAACGGCTACATCTCTGCCGAGCATGCGCGCAGGTTCAACGAGAACAAGAAAGCCAGAAACAAGCTCAAGGAGTATCCGGGGCTGAAACGTAACCCATTGCGGGCAACGAGCAAATCGGTTACCCAGCTCTCCTACGCTCGGCGGGGAATAGTCACTCCAGAGATGGAGTTCATTGCGATCCGGGAGAACCTAGGTCGGACCGAAGCATTCAGGTCCCAGCACGACAGGTACCCGGAAGCACCCGACGCCCTGAATACAACGCCCGAGGGGTATAACATGCCTCGTCCTTCCCAGGTCGATCCTCTCAAGCAGGTGCCACGGAATACTCTCAATCACCAGCACCCCGGCCAGGACTGGGGCTCCAAAGTTCCCGACTTCATCACCCCCGAGTTTGTCCGGGACGAGGTAGCGGCCGGACGCGCGGTCATCCCGAGCAATATCAATCATCCGGAAGCTGAACCGATGATTATCGGAAGAAACTTCCTCGTTAAGATAAACGCTAATATCGGCAACTCGGCAGTCGCTTCCACCATCGACGAAGAGGTCGAAAAACTGCGCTGGTCTACAAAATGGGGTGCGGACACCGTGATGGACCTTTCGACCGGGAAAAACATTCATGCGACCAGGGAATGGATAATTCGGAATTCTCCGGTTCCGATCGGTACTGTGCCGATCTACCAGGCGCTTGAGAAAGTAAACGGGCGTATAGAAGATCTTACCTGGGAGCTTTTCC
>MDTG01281466.1_pt1 | contig 18802 bp, 22 predicted proteins | sample 811421 | NCBI WGS metagenome assembly MDTG01 (sample SAMN05326645, study PRJNA326480) | marine metagenome | isolation source: seawater | place: Pacific Ocean: South East | collected 2011
GACATCAACCTTCGAGTCATAGCACAAGGCGTCGATCTACCAGCAGAAGAATACGAGAACATCAAAGTTGTCGAGGCTAAAGATAAAATCTACACAGGATTCGAAGAAATAGTTGTTGACGATGAAATAATTGATCGCTTCTACTCTGGTAAACCAGTTTTTCTTGATCAAGAGGATGTTTCTGTTCTTTATCCAAACCAATTTCTTATGCTTGTATCCTCTAGCAATCCAAAGAAGACTTGTTTGGCTAGATTCTGGAGTCATGGAACTCAGCTTCAAAAGATCCAAAATTATACAGATAATCTTCGATGGAACATTGTTCCAAGAAATAAAGAGCAATCATTTGCATATGATTTGCTTTACAATGATGACATCAGCTTTGTATCACTTATCGGTCGTGCTGGTTCTGGAAAGACACTTTTAGCCATAGCCGCTGGGCTTGAACAAACAGTTGGGAACGCCAAGTCACGATATAAAAAGATTGTTATCTCACGCCCTGTGCAACCTTTGGGAAAAGACATTGGATTCTTGCCGGGTACACTTGAAGAAAAAATGATGCCGTGGCTAAAGCCGATTGGTGACAACATTGAGCACATTACCTCTGGGGAAGAGGGTAACATTATGGCTTACTACATGGATCAAGGCAAACTTGAGGTAGAAGCACTTTCATACATTCGAGGCCGCTCGATTTCTAACGCTTACATTATCATTGATGAAGCTCAAAACCTCACGGCCCATGAAGTTAAGACAATTCTTACTCGAGTCGGTGAGAACACAAAAATAATACTTACTGGTGACATAGAGCAGATTGATAATATTTATACTAACGAGACTTCAAATGGCTTAACATACGCAGTTGAAAAATTTAAACATCACCCAATTGCGGGTCATGTTACTTTCAAGAAGGGAGAGCGTTCTAAATTAGCTACTATTGCTTCGCAAATCTTATAAATAATGCTTGACAAATCCTCATAACATGTTATAATATAAAAGTAATAAGGAGACCGTTATGAGATGGATTACCGAAAGTATGAAGCGGTCTCGCAAATTAAAGGATCAATATTCTATGCGAGGCACCGAGATATACATAAATGAACAACCACCCGAGCACATTGATCTTGAATTTGTGTTTGATTATGTCGCCGCTAGGGTTCCAAAGCGTTTGCTTGATTCTGTTGATGTTATTTACGTCGGCAAGTTTCCAGAGTTCGAAGATAGAGAAATTAATGCATTTTATGACAATGGCGCTATCTTTGTTACAAATGAACAAGATAATGATCAAGACATGATTGATGACATTGTTCATGAAGTTGCACATGCCGTCGAGGAAAGGTATAATGACTTTATTTATTCCGATTCTTCAATTGAGCGTGAGTTTATGGCCAAGCGTCAATCCCTATACAACATCTTAAATTCACATGAAATGTATCCTCCAAAGTCTTTTCTTGTAAATCCAGACTATGATCAAGTTATTGATGATTATCTTTATCGAGAAGTCGGCTACAATGTTATGAATGATCTTGTAAATGGTATTTTTATATCAGCATACGCTGCTACCTCGCTTAGCGAGTATTATGCAAGATTGTTTGAGGAATGGGTCTTTGGTAATCGTACCGAGATTAAAAAACTAAGCCCTGCTGTTTATAACATTTTTGAAGAATTGTTTGAGGAGGAGTAATGAAACATGTATCTTATTCAGAAATTAAAATTTGGAATGAGTGCCCATATAAGCACAAGCTTATTTACATCGATGGCCTCGCTGGCTTCGAGGGTAATGAATATACATGCTTCGGAACTGCTCTTCATTCTGTATGTGAGTTTGGAGTAGCAGGAGTCCTTGACAAAGAAGACTTCGGAGAGCACTTTAATATTATTTTTGAGAATGAACTTGAGTCTTTACCTGCAAAGGTTGAGCGACGACAGAAACTTATTGAACAAATGCGTGGTCAAGCAGAGCCTATATACACAAAGTTTTTGACTGAACTTGATCGCATGTTCCCTGAGTACGAAGTACATCAAGCAGAAGAAAAACTCTTTGAACCTATCACAGAATTTACCGCAGATACATGCGAATTCAAAGGATTTATTGACCTTGTTATTAAGACACCAGATGGCAAGTATCACATCATTGACTGGAAGACTTGCTCTTGGGGCTGGGATCAGCAAAAGAAATCTGATCGTATGACAACTTATCAGTTGACTCTTTATAAGAAGTTTTGGTGCCAGAAGCACAACATCGACCCGTCAATGGTTGAGACTTATTTTGGTCTTCTCAAGCGAACAGCGAAGGATAAGAATGTTGAGATCTTCCGTGTAACCTCTGGACCTCGCAAGACACAAAACGCAACCGACTTTCTGTTCAAAGCTGTAACTGCAATCTATCGTGGAATTAAAATTAAAAATCGCATGTCCTGTCGTTATTGCGAATTTAAGAAAACAGAAAATTGTAATTAATTTAAAAAAAATAAAAAAAATACTTGACAAACTTATCTAGACGTGTTATAATAATAGTAAAAAAGGATAAGTATGTCTAAAAAAATTAAAGTTTTGACTCTTTCTGATCACCCTTTATCTCCATCGGGGGTCGGTACACAAACCAAATATGTTTGTGAGGCTTTGCTTAAAAGCAATAAGTTTGAAATTATCTCTCTTGGTGGAGCTATAAAGCACAATGATTATAGGCCAATTAGAGTAGATCCTTATGGCGACGAATGGCGGATCATCCCTGTTGACGGTTACGGAACACAGGAAATGATTCGTTCTATTTTGAGAACAGAGAAGCCTGACATTATTTGGTTTATGACTGACCCCCGTTTTTATGCGTGGCTGTGGGACATGGAAAACGAAATTAGGCCACTTGTTCCAATGGTTTATTATCATGTATGGGATAATTTTCCTGCACCAATGTTCAATCGTAAGTATTATCTTTCAAATGATAGAATCTGCGCTATCTCAAAAGTGACAAGAGACATTGTAGCAGAAGTTGCTCCTGAAATTAAATTAGATTATGTTCCACATGCAGTGAATGGAGAAATTTTTAAACCATTTACAGACGAACAAATTGTAAAGATGAGAAAAGATAATCTAAGACAAGAAGATCAAGATAAAGTTGTTTTCTTTTGGAATAATAGAAACGCAAGAAGAAAACAGTCTGGATCTTTAATTTTTTGGTTTAAAAAGTTTCTTGACGAAGTGGGTCATGATAAGGCACAACTTATCATGCATACAAACCCAAAAGATCCTCACGGTCAAGACTTACAACAAATTGTTGAACATTTAGGATTAGATACTCAGCAACAAGTTTTATTTTCAACTCAAAAGGTTGGACAAGGAGACCTAGCTGCGATGTACAATATGGTTGATTGCACGATCAACATATCTGATGCAGAGGGCTTCGGTCTTGCGACCCTTGAATCGTTGTCGTGCGGCACTCCGATCATAGCGAATATGACCGGTGGATTACAAGAACAAGTTGTATTGGGCAGTGATGCAACAGGGATTGCTTTGATCCCAGAATCAAAGGCGGTGATTGGGTCACAAGACGTTCCTTATATCTATGAGGATCGACTAAGTGAATCACAAGTTGTTGATGCTCTTAAGAAAATCTTTGCTCTTGGCAAAGAAGGTCGCAAACAGATGGGCCTTAAAGGCCGAGAGCATGTTAATAAGAATTATAGTTTTGAAGTGTTCAACAAGCAATGGGTTGACATTATGACTGAAGTTTATGAAGAGAATGGCTCTTGGGATACAAGAGTTAATTATCAAGGTATTCGTTTCTTGGAGGTAGCGTGAAAAAGAAAATCTTTGTAAGAGGGCCTGCACTCTCGCAATCAGGATACGGCGAACAATCGCGTTTTGCCCTTCGTGCTCTTAAAAGCAGAGAAGATCTATTTGACATCTATGTTCAGGCAGTCCCATGGGGCCGTACCGGTTGGGTGTGGGAAGATTCTGAGTTTCGTCAATGGCTCGATCGGAGAATTAATGAGACCGCAGTACTAATTCAGCAAAAACAATTACAACCCGACATTTCACTTCAGATTACCATTCCAAATGAATTTCAAAGAATTTGTCCTGTTAACATTGGATATACAGCAGGTATTGAAACGACTAAAGTAGCACCGCAATGGCTCCAAAAAGGTAACGAAATGGACAAAATTTTGGTTGTTTCAAACCACTCTAAGGAAACCTATGCTAACGTAGTTTATGAAGCAAAAAACAATGAAACTGGAGAAGTTTTTCCCTATAAACTAGAAACCCCAGTTGAGGTTGTGTGGGAAAATACTCCAAGAGCTGAGCCTGAGTCTGTTGAAGGATTTAATCTTCCATATGATTTTAATTTTTTGATGGTCTCTCAGATTTCTCCTCGTAAAAACTTTTCTAACGCTGTTAAATGGTGGGTTGAAGAATTTATTGACCAAGAGGTTGGTCTTGTTATTAAGTCTAACATTAAATGCAATTCAACAATGGATTTTGAGTCTTTCCATAAGTCAGTTAAGAATCTTTTGAGTGCTTATCCGGATCGCAAGTGCAAAGTTCACATTCTTCATGGAGACCTTTCCGCTGGACAAATGACAGGCCTTTATACACATCCAAAAATAAAAGCCATAGTAAACATTGCTCACGGCGAGGGTTTTGGTCTTCCTCTTTTCGAAGCTGCTCGTGAAGGATTACCTGTTGTAACAATCGGCTGGTCTGGACAATTAGATTTTTTAACTCATGAGGGTCAACAATTATTTCAAAAAGTGGATTATACACTTGCACCTGTACAACAACAAGCTGTATGGGATGGAGTGATTGAGAAAGACTCAATGTGGGCCTTTGCCGATCAGGGCTCTTATAAAATGACTCTTCGCAAAACACATAAAACTTGGCACAAAGCAAAAGAAACTGCTGAGAAGCTGAAAAACATTATTAATCAAAGATTCTCAAACGAAGTCTTGTATCAAATTTTCTGTGACTCTGTTTACAAACCAGATCCTGAAGCCGAAGAGTGGCTTTCTGAATTAGAGGAAATGGTTAATGGCTGATTACTGTTTGATAGCAGATTTTTTCTATGGTGATTTTACTGGTGGCGCCGAGTTGAATGATTACTCGGTAATTCAGCAATTTAAAAAACATGGTATTGATGTTGATACCAAATATTGTAAAGAAATCACTAAAGAGTATTTAGTTGAAAACAGTAATAAAAATTTTATTGTTGCTAATTTTGTAACATTATCACCTCATCTAATTGATTTTATGTCTGACAATAACAAGTATGTTATCTATGAACATGATCATAAGTACCTTAAGAAACGTAATCCCATATTTTACAAGAACTATCTTGCTCCAGAAGAAGAATTAGCAAACATAAAGTTCTACAAAAGTGCTAAAAAAGTAATTTGTTTAACTCAGTTAGCTGTTGATGTTTTGAGAGCAAACACGGGCTTAAATAACGTTGTTAAAGTAGGTGCATCTGTTTGGCGTGACGAGGATTTGGACTATATTCTAGAATTGATTAATCAAGAAAAGAATGATAAATTTGCAGTTATGGATTCAAATAATCCAATTAAAAAAAGACAGCAATGTATTGACTTTTGTAACAACATGAATCTAAAATTTGATTTGATTAAGCATCCTGATCATCGTGAGTTTTTAAAATTATTGAGTTGCTACAAAGGACTTGTTTTTATGACTGGCCACTTAGAGACTTGTTGTAGATTACTAGTCGAAGCCAAAATGGTTAATTGTGAAATAAAATATCAAAAGAAATTAATAGGCGCAGCTAGTGAAGATTGGTTTGAATTAAATGGCGAAGAATTGATAAAAGAAATTAGAAAAATCTCTAATAATTCAGTCAAAGTATTTGTGGAGTCGTTTGAATGATTTATTACATTGATATAGATGAGACAATAGCCGATACCCCAGAAGATCGTGACTATAATAAAAGCAAGCCTATTCTTGAAAACATACAAAAAGCCAATAGATTGTTTGATCAAGGAAATCAAATAATTTACTGGACAGCCAGAGGCACAGGATCTGGTATAGATTGGAGAGAAGTAACAGAAAAACAGTTCGAAACCTGGGGCGTTAAATATCATAAGCTGCTTTTTGGAAAACCTATTTATGATTTACTAATTTGTGATAAAGCTATGAATACTGAGGATTGGAGATGAAAGTTGTTTCTGTAATTACAGCCCGAGGCGGAAGCAAAGGCGTTCCTAGAAAAAACATTGTAGATATCAATGGTAAACCTTTAATTTGGTTTTCAATAAATGCCTCTCTTGAATCTTGTGTTGATGAAACATGGGTTTCTACTGAGGACTTTGAAATAAAGAGTGTTTCTATTGAATGCGGTGCTAATGTAGTCGATAGACCTAATCACTTAGCAGATGATGTTATAATGCCAGATGCCGCTTTACTTCATGCTTCCGAACATGTTGAGTTTGATGTTTTAGTATTTATACAGCCCTGTGCTGCTTTGATAAAACCAGAATACATAAATCAAGCCGTTGATTTGGTTACCGAAGGTGGTTACGACTCATCGTTTGCCGTGGTCAGAGAAAGCTGGATGCCTGTTTGGGACTTAGATGTTAATCCAATCGATTGGGAAATTGATAACAGACCCCGCCGACAAGATAAAAAAGAGTGGTTCAAAGAAGCAGGTATGCTTTATGTAACAACACGAGAAAACTTGCTTAAAAGCGGCTTAAGGTACAGTGGTAAAATCGGTGTTGTAGAGATACCACTAAAAGACAGTTTTCAAGTAGACAATTATCAAGATTTGCAATTATTAAGGAGATTGCTGTGATTATAGCCGAAATAGGCGTCAATCATCTGGGAGATAAAAATTATCTATTAGAGTATGTAAATAAACTAATAAACTCTCCTGTCGATGCAATAACACTTCAAATCAGAGAACAAGATTTCTACAAGACCGAAAGATTTTCAGACTTTTTTCTTGATTTAGAGGTATATCCTATTGTTTCTAAAATGATTAGCGATTCTAATAAAAAATTTGGTATCGCTTTATCAAATCTGGAGTATGTTTCTTTTTTTGATGAAATTGTTGATTTTTATAAAATTCTTAGCAAAGATTTGGGTGATTACAATTTTGTTGATAAACTTATTAATGTGACCGATAAGCCAATTTTTATTTCAACAGGCCTCTCTAGTTATGATGAAATAAGGTCATTTATAAAAAAAATCAATATAAGTAAAGAGAAAAACATAACTTTAATACACACAAGACTAAGCAATAAAGTAGAGGATACAAACCTAAAAGCAATCGAAAAGATGAAAAGTGCTTTTAATTGCCCAATAGCATTTGGAAATCATTGCAAAAATGTTAACGTTACGTATGCTGCACTAGCATTTAATCCATCTTCTATCTTTCTGTACACTAAAGGGCAAAAAGATGTTTACCACCCAGATGAAGAGCATGCAATCCCATTAAATAAAATAAGTGAATTTTGCAAAAATTTAAATCAAATTAAATTGGCAATCGGAAGCGGGGTAAAGTCTAGAAGCAAAAATACTATAAGAGGACAAAATGACTAAAGAAGCAATTGTAATAGCAGGATCTAGAGGAATTGGTAATGCTATAGCTGAATCACTTATTGAAGCTGGCCTGAGTGTCACGGCAACTTCAAAAAAAGATCTGGATACATCAGATTTACACTCAGTTGAAGATTTTATAAATTCAAATCCTGAAACAGATGTCTTGGTCCTAAATACTGGTGGACCACCTGCTATAGATTTTTATGAGATTCAACAAGATGATTTTTTGAAATATCACAATCAATTATTCTTGAGCTTTTGTTTGATGTTGCAAAATATAAAAGTAAGAGATGGTGGCTATGTTTTTTTAGTTTCTTCGTTCAACATTAAAGAGCCAAATGAAAAATTATTATTATCTAATTCGTATAGAATTGCTTTTACTAGTGTTTTAAAGTCTTTGTCAAAAAAGTTAGCAGAGAGAAATGTTACATGCATCAACCTAGCACCGGGACCAATTAAGACTGAAAGATTATACAACCTAGTAGATAACATGGAAGAGTTCGAAAAACAGTTGCCACTCGGCCGTGCAGCGGAACCAAATGAATTGGGTGTACTGGTAAAAGCAATCGTTGAGAACAACATAAAATACTTAAATGGTGTTACCATTAATTTTGACGGTGGTCATTCTAATTATGTTTTATGAAAAACAGAAAATTAAAATTTACTAAAAGGAAAAAAAATGTTTTATATTTTTGAAATGGCTAACAATCATCAAGGTAGCCTTGAGCACGCAAAAAGAATCGTAGATGAGTTTTCTACTTTAGCTAAAAAGATGAAAATAAATGCAGCAGTGAAACTACAATTTAGACAACTAGACACGTTTATTCACGATGATTTTAAGTCATCTGATTTAAAATTTGTAAAAAGATTCAATTCAACAAGAATGTCAAAAGACCAGTTCTCTGAAATTGTTGAACACATTAGAAGCTCTGGTTTGGTCCCTATCGCTACGCCATTTGATAATGAATCCATTCCGTGGTTTGAAGAGTTGGATATTCCAGTTGTAAAAGTTGCTTCTTGCTCAATTGATGATTGGCCTTTGTTAAATGAAATTTGTAAAATAAATAAAAAAATAATTATCTCTACTGCGGGCGCAGATCTCAAAACTTTGAGGAAAGTTTATAATTTGTTTAAATCAAATGGAAGAGATTTTGCTTTTATGCATTGTGTTGGCGAGTACCCAACACCAGTTGAAAATTCTAATTTGCAGAGAATCAATTTATTAAAATCTGAATTTTCTGATATCGAAATTGGCTTTTCAACACATGAATCTCCAGATCAACCAACCATGAGTCCACTCGCTGCTGCTTTGGGGTGTACAATTCTAGAAAAACACGTTGGTGTTGAGACAGAATCAATAAAGTTAAATAAATACTCGAATACACCAGAGCAGATGGAAAAAACAATAAAAGAAGTACAATTAGTAGAAGCAGCCATGATTGGCGTTTCTTCTGAAGAGACCGGGTCTTTATTGAAATTAAAGAGAGGTGTTTATCTTAAAAGGTCTCTGGAAACAGGCGATGTGATTTCAGAAAATGATGTTTATTATGCTATGCCGGTTCAAGATGGCCAGTTTAATGCATCTGAAATAGATAAGTTTTTGAACAACAAAGTAATTAGCCCAATCTCCGCAGACGGACCACTAATGAGAGATTGCGTAATTAAGAAAAATCAAGACATAATCCAATCAGTTGTATCAAGTGTTAATGCACTTTTAAGCGAAGCTAGAATACCGCTATCGGGCTTAGAGAAAGTACAAATCTCTTGTCATTATGGTTTAGAGAAGTTTGATGAATTTGGAGCTGTCATTATTGACAAAATCAATAGAGAGTATTGTAAAAAGCTAATTGTTATGACACCAAGTCAGCAGCACCCAACCCATAAACATATTATAAAAGAAGAGGCTTTTGAGCTATTGCATGGCGACTGCGCTTTGGTACTAAACGATAAAAAGATTCAACTACAAAAAGGAAAGCCGGTTCTAATTGCGAGAGGTGTAGAACATTCTTTCTCAAGTGAAGATGGTTGTGTGATCGAAGAGATTTCTACGACACATAAAGTTGGAGATTCTATCTATCAAGATGTAGAGATAAATACATTACAGATAGCAGATAGAAAGATCAAAATTAAATTGGTATAAAATGAATTATAAGGAAAAGTTTGAAAAGTTTGGCTTTGTCGTATTGCGAGAGGCGTTTGACAAAGAATCATGTCAAGCACTTAAAGATTCTATTTTACAATTTTTCACAAATGAAGACGGACAGTTGCTAAAGAATACCACAAAAAACTATAGAGATGGAAAACAATGCACTGCACCTTTAGCATTTAACACCAAAGATCTTAAAACTACGCACATTATTTTTGAAAATAAAAAACTAAATCAAGTCTTAAGAGAGATTACTGATGATAAGTTGTTTTTTTTACATCACTCTGACGCACATGTCGACACAGTTGCTGGTAAAGGATGGCACTCAGACTCAATAAATAACTCAGATGGCCGAAATGGAAAAAGATGGAAAGACATGTATGTAAAAAATGATTTTTGGTCTGAAGTTGACGGTGAGAAATATTGTGTTATAAGATTGGCATTTTATCTTCAAGAACATTGCGATAACAATGATGGATTGTTTGTATTAGCAGGAAGTCATAATAAAAGCAAATTTACAAAAGAACTATATGTTAAAACAAAAGTGGGCGATGTTATACTTTTTGATGCTAGGTTGCAACACCGAGGCGGAAATAATGTAAGAAAAGGAAATAAAAGAACTGCTATTTTTTGGGCAATGGGCCGAGACAACATTTTTTCTCATGAGCACAAAGATGCTGCTATTGCAAGGCAAAAGTTTCAACTTGGTATGGATAGCTACACAATTGATGATGACTTGAAATCCGTTTTAGAAAAAAACAACATAGGATTTTAAAATGAGTTTAGCAATTTTTATAAAAAGTGCCGGCGCCAACGTAAATAAGGAAAATCTAAAGGATACTTTAAAATCTATTATAGATAATACCAATGAAGAATTTAAATTTCATTTAGTTCTTGAAGAATCTCAAAAGAGTGTATTGCAAGACCTTTCAATAGATGACCACATTGGTTCTCTCAAGACTGCTAAGGAAGGTATCTCTTGGGCTGAAGATTTTAATTTGTTTTTTGATTCTGTTAAAGAAACAGCCAATTGGCTTTTGTATTCTCACGATGATCTTAAGATCTTAACACGAGGCTGGTTCAGCAAAAGTAAAGAAATAGTAGGTGAAAGAACGGATGTTGGCTGGATAACTTATAGTCAACCAACTTGGTACATGCACTATGGCGAACCTAGATCACAGGTAGCCCGACCCGGATTTCATTCAGACAGATTCTCTTATCCTTGTATTCATGAATGCCATAAATTTAAAAGACCTCAAGATTGGCACAAAAAAGAACTTATGAAAAATAAATTAAATTTGCCATCAAGAGCTGTTAAAATACATGGTCCGTATTCTGTATTTAATTTAATCAAAATGGATAATATGAAAAAAATAGGTTATTGTGCTGATTGGAATCCTTACACAATGCTGATTGATGAAGACTGGGCCCTTGAATCTTTAAAAAACAATTTTTCAAATATTTGGATACCAAGCGTTTTTTATCTACATCCATTGAGGTGGCTAGAGAGAAAAGCACCTGATAGATTCAAGGAAGACTCAAGAAGAGGGTTTTTTAAAAAATGGGGCTTCAACGGTGGATCAGCAAACATTTCTGATAGCGAAGTTGAAGAAGTTTGTAATGAATATAAAGATACAAACATACCATGGTCAAGGAATAGGGCTTCTTATGAGTGGGATTATTTTGTTTAGAGGAAAGTGTGTCAAATAATAATTATCAATTTTGGAAAAGTATTTGGGACTCTAAAGGAAACAGCGAAAGCACGGACCTGTTATTTTTAGATGGATACGAACATTTAGGCTCAGACTTTAGTAGTGCCCAAATCACAAGTCAAATAATTGAAAGCTTAAATATTGAGAAGAATTCTAGTATTTTAGAAGTTGCAACTGGTTGTGGTTTTTTGGCTAGAGAATTAAACGAAAACTATAGATTTGTCGGCGTTGATTATAGTGAGGCCATAATAAACAAGCATAAAAAGCTTTTTAATCATGAAGTCTATGTTTGTGAATCTAATAATCTATTTTTTGAAGACAACAGTTTTGACTATGTTTTTTGCTATGGGTTGTTTCAATATTTGCCAAACACTATTTATGCTGAACAAACAATAAGCGAAATGCATAGGATATCGAAAAAGGGTATTTTTCTTGGCGACCTAAAGAATAAAAAAACCAGAGATACACATTTTGTGTTTCCCAAGAAAAGTCTAATTGATTTAAAATTTACAATTATAGAATCAGAGGCTTCAAATGATGATGCAGACAGATACAGTGCATTTAGGAGATTTTAAATGAAAACAAGCGTTATTGGATTAGGTTATGTAGGCTTACCAACTGCCGCTGTTTTGTCAGATAGCGGACATGATGTCTTGGGTGTTGATATTAATAAAGCTGTGGTCTCTAGTGTCAATCAAGGAAAGATTCACATTTTTGAACCAAACTTAGAAGAAATGGTAAACAAATCTGTTGCAAATGGTAAGCTAAGAGCTTCAATGGTGCCTGAAAAGTCTGACAATTATTTAATAGTTGTACCAACACCTTTAGATGATTTAAATGAACCTGATTTATCATTCATTAATCAAGTTGTCTATTCTATTTCTCCATACTTACAAGAGGGGTGTTTGATAATTCTAGAATCAACAAGCCCAATTGGAACAACCGTCAAGGTTTTGGAAAAAATAAGAAACTATAGACCTGATTTGTTTGATGTAAATACACCAAAGTTTTTTGCCGCTTATTGCCCAGAGAGAGTGTTGCCCGGAAACGTTATAGAAGAGCTGATCTTTAATGACAGAATTGTCGGAGGCATCAATCAAAGATCCACCCAGAGAGCAATAGAGTTTTATAATACCTTTGTAAAAGGACAGGTTTTTGCAACTAATAGTAAAACAGCCGAACTTGCAAAACTAGTAGAAAATTCTTATCGAGATTTAAACATTGCCTTTGCAAATGAATTGTCAATGATATGTGATGAAATTGATGTTGATGTATGGGAACTGATAAGCTTGGCAAATAGACACCCTAGAGTTAACATTCTAAGCCCCGGCGCTGGTGTTGGCGGTCATTGTATAGCAGTTGATCCATGGTTTATCGTTTCAGACTTTCCTGAGCAATCAAGGATTATAAAAACCGCCAGAGAGGTTAATAATTTTAAACCAGAATGGGCTGTTAAAAAAGTTTTAAGCCAATTGCCAAATCAAGGCATAGTTGCTTGTTTTGGTATGTCGTACAAACAAGATATTGATGACACCAGAGAGTCACCTTCGATAAAGATAGCTGATTATTTGGTAAATTTTTTGGGCAAAGATAGGGTAAGTATCTGTGATCCTTATTTAGACAGTCTTCAAGGTCATGAGCTAGATACAATCGAAGAGGCACTTAATAAAGCACATCTCGTTGTTTTTTGTGTAGCTCATGAACAATTTAAGAAAATTGACAAAAAGATGCTTGAAAATAAAAAGATTTTAGATTTATGTGGAGTTTTAAAATGATTTGGAATGAGATCCTGTGCATAGGAGATTCTATAACTTATGGTGCTAGAGATGAGTATGGTAGAACTTTTACAGCAGAGTTGTCCAGAATGCTAACAGAAGAAACTGGAGAAGTTTATTTTTGCCATAATCATGGAGTTTGCGGAGAGACCAGTTCTGATTTATTGAGAAGAGTGTGGTCCGCTTGTAAATCATCCCCTGCTAGTAAAATAATGACAATTTTGATTGGAACCAATGATACTCAAAAAAACATACCATCATACATTTATGAAGATAATTTGAGACAAATAATTAATGTGGGCAAGATACATGGTAAGCATGTATTTCTTTTGACTCTGCCAAAATTGCATTTTACTCCACTCTATTATAAAAACAGTTCTAACATTGATTTGTACAACAATGTTTTGATCAAGCTAGCTAATGAAATGAATTGTTCTATGGTTGACTTAGCAGGCGTTGAAGAGCATTACGTTGACGGTGTTCACTTTAAGCACTCTGGTAACCTAGAAATCGCAAAGAGAATAAAAAATAAAATTTTGTTTTCACAAACATAAGGAGCAATAATGATAATTTTAGTTACTGGATCACGTGGTGTTGTCGGATCCAAATTAGTAGAAATTTTAGAAAAACAGGGCCACAAAGTATTTGGTGTTGATTTATTTCATACAAATAAAATCTATGGTCACGGACTAGGAAAAGTAGTTGATGAAAATTATTTCAGATGTGATATAGGTGAATTTAGACAAATAGAAGCCGTGATCAACCACATTAAGCCAGATGTTGTTTATAACTGTGCAGCAGAATTTGGAAGATGGAATGGAGAACACTTCTATGAACAAGTTTGGAAAACAAATGCAATCGGCTTGAAACACATTATCAGACTCCAAGAGAGACTTAAATTTAAATTAATCCATTGTTCTTCGTCTGAAGTCTATGGAGACTATAACGATGTTATGTGGGAAAACGTTATCGATAACACACCAATAAATCAAATGAATGATTATGCCATTTCAAAAAGAGTTAATGAAATGCAAATTAACAACTCTAGAGAACAATTTGGCACTGAAACAGTTGTTGTAAGAATTTTTAATACTTATGGGCCGGGCGAATGGTATCACCCCTTTAGAAGCGTCAATTGTTTGTTTACTTACAATCTTCTTCATGGAAAGCCAATAGTTGTTTATCCCGGGCACACAAGAACAAGCACGTATATTTATGATTGTGTAAATGCTTTATCCCAAATTTGCAATAACTTTAAAGATGGCGAGGTTTATAATTTGGCATCATCTAGTCACCATACGATTGAATACTTGGCAGAGCTTATTTTGAAAGAGACCCAAGCCAATGAGAACTTAGTAAAATTTGCAGAGCGTGAGGAAATTCTTACTACCAAAGACAAGTTTGTGGATGCAGAAAAAGCCAGAATAGATCTAAATATGAATGAATCTGTTACTCTTGAACAAGGAGTCAAAAATACAGTGGAGTGGATGAGAACATATTATGAAATTACTTGATGTAATAAAAAGCAGTAAAGCATTCAGATCAAAAGATTTATTTTTTGATGGATCTTGCTCTATTGTTGGCAATTCAGGCAAGTTATTGACTACGAGTTTCGGAAACTTAATAGATCAAAGTGATCATGTTATGAGATTCAACGGAGCAAAAACTAGCCCGTATACAAAATCAGTCGGTGAAAAAACTAGTATAAGAGTCCTAAATTGCCATTACATTCTAAACATTGATAGTGAAAATTACTATCATCATCAAAAAAACAGATTCCCAGAGATGGATAGGTTTTTCCTCTACAATTTAAAAGGAGAGAACATAGTTTTCAAAACCGACCCGAGCTGGGAGCTTTGGAGAAAAAAAGAAATTTTGAATAAAGTTGAAAAAGATAATGAGGTGTCTTTTATTTCACAACAGTTTTATGATTTAGGTAAAAAGATTAACAATGGTTCCGAACCAACCAACGGCTTTATTGGATTGATGTTGGGTTTGAAGTTTTTCAATGAGATCAATTGCTTCGGATTCTCTTTTTATGATGATGGTTCACCTAAGCATTACTATGAAACGGTGAATTGCAATCCAAAAAATAATCATAATTTTGATAAAGAAAAAAGAATCTTTAATCTTTTGAATGAAGCTAAGTTTATAAAATTATTTAATTAGGAGATATAATGAAAATTGGATTAATAGGAAAGGGTTTTGTTGGTGATGCAATTTATCAAAACCTGAAAAATGATCATGATTTTTTAGTTTATGACATTGATGATAATAAAAAGAATGTCTCTAACATAAGAGACGTGATACATGGTGCAAAAATTATTTTTGTTGCTTTGCCGACACCAATGAAAGAAGATGGTACGTGTGATCTTTCAATAATTTTAAAAAGCATGGCTCAAATTAATTATTGGTATAACGACAACATTGTTATTTTAAAGTCCACAATTGTTCCGGGCACATGTGATACAATAAAAAAACTATACCCAAATTTAAGAATTGTTTTTAGCCCTGAGTTTTTAACTGAAGCAAACTATGTCGAAGATTTTAAAAATTGTAATAGAATAATCTTGGGAGGAGAATACAATGACACCACAGAGTGTTGTGAAATGTTTAAAACAGTATTCCCTGATAAACATTATCTTTTTACAAATCACAAAACAGCAGAAATGGTAAAGTACTTCATAAACAACTTTTTATCTGTAAAAGTTTCATTTGCAAATGAAATGAAGGAAATTTGTGATAAAACGGGCATTTTCTACGAAGACGTTAAGAATCTTGCTCTATTTGACGAAAGGATAGGAAAAAGCCACTTTATGGTACCGGGACCAGACGGCGAGCTTGGCTTTGGTGGCACATGTTTCCCAAAAGATATCAACGCTATGATAGAGTATGCAAAATCTATAGGCGTCGGTCCCAAGATTCTTGAAAGCGCATGGGAAAAGAATTTAAAAATTAGACAAGATAAGGATTGGCTTTCAAAGCAAGGCCGTGCAGTTTCAAAAAAATAAAATAGTGTTTCAAAAGGGGCAACTAGTTCACACATCATTTATGGGCTGTGAGTCCATTGGAGTGTATTTGGGATTTATAACGGTAAATGACTATGTTCTCCACAGAGTTTACAATTTAAAAAAAAAGATAGTCACATTCTATACAAGTGACGAATTAAAACCAATAGGAAGTAAAAAATGAATTATACTTTATCAAACCAAGCCATCGGTGCATTAATGATGGCACTACAAAAGTCTCTTCTCGAGCAAACGGATATCGTTCCGGTTCTTGAGGGTTTTGAGATTCAAGTTGATGACACAAATCAACTCGTTGTAATGAACCCGCCGGTCGTTAAAGCTGAAAAGCAAAACCCTGTGCGTGAAACTATCGAGACATCTGTTCAGTAATGCCTCGTTATTACTATCATTGCGATAATTGTGGTGACGAGTTTGAGATCCGCCATGGAATGTCTGAGTCACAAGAAGAGTGTCTCAAGTGTTCTGTAGTAGGGTCTCTTGTTCGCATACCACAACTTATACAAAAACAAGAGATGCGCTCCGATCGTTCTTCTGCATCATCACGTGTGATTGATGCAATTGAAGAAAATAGAACGCTTCTCAAGCAAATGAAAAAGGAAGGGCGATTAGATGACTTTGACTAATTGGCTTATTATTGCTTTATTTTTGTCCATTCTCGTCAATCTTTTGGCGCTATGGTACATTCGTAAACTACTCGCTAAGGTGCTATTTGTATCTCAAAATCTTACCGATTTAGTGGATCTTTTGACCACTTATCGCAATCATTTGCAACGTTTGTTTCAACTCGAGATGTATTACGGAGATGAAACAATGAAATTTCTTATCAAACACACAAAATCATTGCTAGATGTACTGGAGGACTATAGCGATATTTATAAATTAACCGAGCCACTAGAGCTTGATGAAAAGGATGAAGAGTCTTATGACGATGAAGAAGAGACGGGGCCGCCGCCGGTCGACGAAGAGAATGTATTTTACGGAGGTTCACGAAGCAGCAATAGTTGAGTATTGTTCTAGTAGCTGTAATGAAAGAAAATCCGAACTTTATGTTAGCTTCATTCAGCCAACATTTAATGAGATGGTAGATAAGATTGTTTATTCATATCACTTTACCTCGCTTGCCAACATTGATGATTTAAGAGCAGAATGCAAAGCGTGGCTTGTAACCATTTTAGATAAGTTCGATCCAAACAAGGGATCTAAAGCTTTCTCGTACTTTAGCGTAGTAACCAAGAACTGGTTTATTCACAAAGTCAAAAAGCAAACTAAAAGATGCCAGCGTGAGATTGAGTATGACCTTGTCGCAAAAGAAGTTTATGAACAAGAAGTTCAGGCGGAAGCAAACTATCTATCCAAGAGAGAGAAAGAAGACTTTTGGCGAAAACTCTGGGAAGAAATGGAAGCATGGGGAACCGATGACATGCGAGAGAATGAAAAGAAAGTTTACGAGGCCGTAAAGATTATTATGTCGTCCTCAGACCAAATTGAAATCTTTAACAAGAAGGCTGTGTATCTTTATCTTCGAGAATTGACTGGACTTAATACAAAACAAATTGTAACTCAATTAAACAAGTTCCGAGAGAAGTATCGCGACTTTAAGCACGATTGGGACGATGGTAAAATTTAGTTCAAACCTAATTAGTTCAAATGGCTAAGACAAAACCAAATTACCTTAACGGTACATTATTCGGCAACTTCAGCAGCAATCCAGTGGACAGATTTAATTATTTGTTCTCGAATGTTGTTGACGTCACCTATGACTACATGCTGTCAAACAGGGAGCAGCAATTTAAGGCTGTTTGTATATCTGGTCATGATGTTAACGATAATACAGGAAACGGCCCCGGACCTTATAGTGGAAAGATTTTTAATCGTGTTGTCGATGGCGAAACCATCAAGCACAGAATGGTAAAGGTCAAACCTTTAAATCGTAATTTCAACATTCTTCCAAATCCAATCGGCTACAAAGGCGCAGATAGAGATTTTATTGTCGGTATGCACGAGTGGGCTGTTAGCGATGAACCTATGGTCACCATGATGACCGCTCCTGCTTATGCACAAGAGCTTGAATGTTATTATGCCGATGGTTCTTCAATGGGATTACCTGAAAAAACTTTATTCTATAAAGCAGCAAATCTCGGGGCAATGTTTCGTAGCTACATGGCGTCAGTTCCAGACAATAATGAGTCATTAAAAAATGGCTTTGACACGACTCAGGCGCCTGCTTTCCTAGGTCCATTGTCACCCGAACTCTTGGCCAAGCCCCCAGCAGGAGCGGTTAAAAATTTAATTTTTGATTTGCCAAGCTATTATTTATTGGCTAATGCGCTCAAAGATAACATCCTTGCAAACATTAGATATTATGAGAGCAGAAATAATCCATACATTGTCAATTATGGTACAAAAAAGGGTCGCCCCGGAATTGAAACGTTTCCGCAATTGCAAAACATGACTCTAGCTCAGGTCTCAAGATTCGCACAAGGAACCGGAACATTTGAAGGCACAGATTTTAGAAGATTAAACACAGTCACAAATAAATACCAGACTCCATTTGCCATGGGTCTTTACCAAATGATTCCAGATACTATCAAAGAAATAATA
>MDTG01331556.1_pt1 | contig 18801 bp, 22 predicted proteins | sample 811421 | NCBI WGS metagenome assembly MDTG01 (sample SAMN05326645, study PRJNA326480) | marine metagenome | isolation source: seawater | place: Pacific Ocean: South East | collected 2011
GGTATTTTGGGCTATGTAGTTAGATGGATAGATCAATCTGTTGGGTGTTCAAAAGTTCCTGATATTAATGGTGTTGGATTAATGGAAGATAGAGCTACATGTCGAATAAGTAGTCAGCATATTGCAAATTGGCTATATCATGGCATATGCAGCAAAAAACAGGTTTTAGAAATTATGAAAAAAATGGCTAAAGTTGTAGATAACCAAAATTTGAAAGATCCAAGTATGAAAGGATACTCCCCTTACAAGCCAATGTCAGACAACTTTGATAGATCAATATCTTTTAAAGCAGCATGTGAACTTGTATTTCATGGAAAGACTCAACCTTCAGGCTACACTGAGCCAATTCTTCACCTTAATAGGCTACTTAAAAAAAATTAAAACTTTATTTTCCATTTAAACCTTTTCTATTTTTAAATGCTGAAATTAGAGTTCCATCGTCCAAATTTTCTATTTCTCCTCCAACTGGAAGTCCTTGGGCTAATTTTGTTATTTTAGCTTTTGTATCCTTTAAGCTATCTTGAATATAATAAGCAGTCGTTTGTCCTTCAACAGTTGCACTTGTTGCTAAAATAACTTCTTCTATTTCATCTTTTTTTACTCTTTCTACTAGAGCATCAATAAGCAAATCTTCTTTTCTATATTTATTTGAGTCGCTTATTGTACCTCCTAAAATATGAAAAAAACCATTATAGATATTTGAATTTTCAATACTCCATTGATCTGCAATATTTTCTACTACACATATCTTGTTATATCTATGCTTGGTATTCTCACAATTTTTACACCCTGATAAATTAGATTTAAGCGATCCACAAAATTTGCATCTTGAGATGTTTTTAAATACATTTGTTAAAGCACTTAACATTGGTTCCATAATTTCATTTCTATTATTTATCAATTTTAAAATTATCCTCCTTGCAGATTTTGGTCCCAGTCCTGGAAGTTTAGAAATTAATTTTATAAGTTCATCAATTTCAGGAATATTTTGCATTTTTTATAACGGAAATTTAAATCCTGGAATACCAAAATCAGTTGTTGTTTTTGATATTTCTTCTGCAGTTTTTGTTTTAATCTTTGACTTTGCGTTGTTGTGTGCCGCAACTATTAAATCTTCAATAATTGCTTTTTCTTCTTTAAGCAATTCATCAGATAAATATATTTCCGTCATTTCACCTTCGCCATTTAAAGTTAATTTGACAGAATTTGATCCTGATACACCTTCGGCTTTTATTTTTTTTATTTTTTCTTGACCTTCTTTTATTTTAGCTTCTATTTCTTTAGCCTGATCTAGAATTTTATTAAATGAAGTCATAGTTTAATTTTCATCAATTAGTTTTATATCAACTAGTTCTGCATCATGAAATTTTTCTTTTATTTTTTTATAAATTTCAGACTTTTTTGCCTCATCCATTTTTTGGTGATCTAGCAACTTTTTTAACTGTTTTTTTGATGGTTCACCTTTATTTTGAGTAAAAGCTATAATCCATCTTTGTTTTGTCCATTCAAATAATTTTGATGATAAATTTTTAACAAATTCTTTATCTAGATTGTCATTAAATGAAATTTCTACTCTTTTATTATCAAAACTTACTATATTAACATTATTTTCTAGTTCATATTTTAATTTAACTTCTTTTTTTTTATTACAAACTTCAATCAATTCATCATATGAGTTTATTTCTAAAAATTTATTTTTTTCTAATAGTTCTTTTTGACTTAAATTTTTTATTTGACTAACTGTTTTATTTTTAAAATTCATTTCTTCACTAGAAAAATGATTTTTATTTTTTTCAGAGCTAACATTGTTATTTATTGATTCCTTATTTTGTATTTGGTTTTCATTTATATTAACTGAATCAATTTCTTGATTTTTGTAGTTTATTTTTTTTAAATACAATAATCTTATTAAAAACATTTCTAATGATATATCTTGATTTGATACCATTTCTAATTCATCAAAAGCTTTTATTGTATACTGCCAAAATAAAAGTAGCGTTTCTTTACTAATTTTTTTTGATATTGTTTCTATTTTATTAAATTCTTTATCATTTAAAGAAAAGTTTGTGCCATTAATTTTAATAAATGAAATATTTTTTATATAATATAGCACCTCTAAAAAGTCATTTAAAAATATTTTAGGTTCTATGCCTGAATCATAAATTGACCTATACATATCAACAACAGCTGTCTCGTCTCCTTCAAATATTTTGTCAAATAAATCTATAAGAAAACTTTTATCAAAATATCCAAATATTTTTTGTGCAATATTTAAATCTAATAAACTTCCATCTGAATTATTAATTAGACCTCTATCTAGTAAACTAAGTGCATCTCTTACTGAGCCTTCAGATATTTTCACTATTAATTTAATAGCATCATCTGATACATTTCCTTTTTCTTTATCTTTAATGTGTTTGATATAATTAAATAGTTCTGCAGATTTAACTCGCGACAAGTCAAATCTTTGTGTTCTTGAAATAACGGTTACAGGAATTTTTTTAATTTCTGTTGTACAAAAAATAAATTTTAAATGCTCTGGAGGTTCTTCTAATGTCTTAAGTAGAGCATTAAAAGCCTGTTTACTCAACATATGAACTTCATCAATTATAAATATCTTAAATTTTGCTGAGCTAGGGGCGTATCTCGAAAATTCAATTAGTTCCCTAATATCATCAACTCCAGTCTTACTTGCGGCATCCATTTCGAGAACATCTAGATGATTTGAATTAGAAATTGCTTCACAGTGTTCACAATAATTTTCATTACAAACTTTATCTATTCCATTTTTGCAGTTAATGCCTTTAGCAATTAATCTTGCTAGTGTGGTTTTTCCTGTGCCTCTAATACCTGTAAACAAATATGCATTGGGTATTTTATTATCTTTAATTGAGTTATAAATTGTTTTAACAATTATTTCTTGACCCACTATTTCATTAAAGTTTTGAGGTCTGTACTTAATAGCTAATACTTTTGAACTTTTTATCATTTTTTATTTAATTAGGGAGACTAGAACCTGAATAACTGTCTCTACGACTGCTTCCGTTAAGATCTGATCGGGTTAAAGCAGCTTCCACCTCTAGCCTCCATTTCTATTATATCAGGATTAATTTCTATTCTACAAGGAAGTAAATAATTTTATTTTGCTCTAAATTTATCTGCTTTAAAAACACCCAGTACGTGCATATCTTCACAGTGGAAATTTAAATCTTCTAAAGAAGATTTAACTTTTTTATCTTGAATATGTCCATCTAATTCACACAAAAAAAAATAAGATGAAAATGAATTTTGTTCTGGAAAACTTTGAAGTTTAGTTAAATTAACTCCATTTATTGCAAAACCTGACAATGCAGAATACAAAGCTGCTGGTTTGCTTTTTAATTTAAATAATAGCGATGTTATGTATTTTTCTTTTTGAAATTCAGGCTCAATAACTGTCTTGCCCATCAACAGGAATCTTGTTACGTTTTCTTTATTGTCTTGGATATCAGATTTTATAATTTCTAAATTATATATTTTTGCACTTAATATAGAAGCAATTGCAGCTTTAGATTTATCATTTTTTTCAGATATATATTTAGCTGAGCCAGCAGTATCTGCTCTAACATTTTCATTTAAGTTGTTTTTTTTTATAAAAACTGATGATTGAGATAAAGCTTGGGCATGGGAATATACATTATTAATATCCTTTAATTTTGAACCAGGTATGCCAAGTAAATTATGTCTAATTGAATAAAAATGTTCAGCGTAAACATTTAAACGATATTTAAAAATCAAATACTCAACTCCTATATTGCCAGTTGTTTTATTTGACTCTGGTATTAATGTTTTAATATTGATATCTTTATTTGCCATATCAAAACATTCGTCGAATGTTTTACAAGGAATTGTTTCACATTCAGGATAAACTTCTTTTGCACAGCTTTCACTATAACTCCCTGCTATACCTTGATAAGCAATTTTCATAATTTTATGATTTATATTCCATTAATTTTTTTATTTCTATATAATCATTTTCTGTATCTACGCCAATTGGTGCAGAATTTGCTAATATAACATCAATATTTATATTATTTTCCAAAGCTCTTAATTGCTCTAATTTAAATTTTATTTCATTGTTAGTTTGAGGTAATTCAATAAATTTTTTTAAAATAGAAACTTTATAATGATAAATACCAATATGTTGATAAATTTTTTGTGAATCTAAAACTTGTATATTTCTAGTAAACTTTATTGCTTTAGATATTCTTTTTTTTTCTAATTCATCAAATGTTTCAACCTTTACAACATTTTCGTTATTTATTTTTTTTTTTATCATTTAATTTACATGCAAGAGTGGCGATTTCAGATTGATTTTTTTGTGCTATAGAGCTTAAATTTTTAATATCCTGTATATCAATCATTGGTTCATCACCTTGAATATTTAATATATAATCAACATTGAGATTAATATTCTTTAGCCCTTCATAAATTCTATCTGTTCCAGTTTGATGGTTTTGAGTTGTTAAAATACAATTACCTCCATTAATTTTAACGTCTTCATAAATTTCCTTATCACCTGTACATACATAAACTTCACCTATCTTCGATTCTAATGCCTTTTTGAAAACATGCGAAATAATTGACAAATTATTAATTTTTAAAAGGGGTTTTCTTGGTAAGCGCTTGGCTGTAAGTCTTGAAGGTATTAGAATTAATGTTTTTGACATTTTTCAACTTGCTTAATTTATGCGTCCAAGGGACGCAAATATTACAATAAAAAAATTTAAGTAATTTGCGATTTATCATGTTATATGACGAATTGGTTATTATTTAAAATGAATTCTTTTGAAATAAATAAAATATTTGCTGCAATTTTAGTGACTGTTTTAATTGTCCTTGGAATTGGCAAAATCTCAAATATGATTTTTGATAAAGAACAAACTGATGTGGTGGCTTATAAAGTCGAGGCACCCGAAGGATCTGCTGTTCAGACAAAAAGTGAAGCTACTTTGGATTTATCATCTTTTTTTGCTGCTGGTGATATTGCTCATGGAGAAAAAGTTTTTAAAAAATGTGCAGCTTGTCATAGTGTAAATAAAGAAGGTAAAAATAAAATCGGTCCTAAGTTATGGAATGTGATGTTTAGGCCAGTCGGATTATTAACTGATTACAAATATTCTAAAGCTTTATCTGCTTATAAAAAAGAATGGACTTGGGAAGAAATGAATGGTTTTTTAATTAAACCAGCTAAATGGATTAAAGGAAATAAAATGGGTTTTGCTGGACTTAAATCAGATAAGGACAGAGCTTCTGTAATTTTATATCTAAACCAAAATAGTGATAATCCGAGGCCTTTACCTTAATTTTCCAAAACAATAAAGTAATATACTCTTCTGAACAAAAACTCTATTAAATGCTTGTTGCCATACTTTTGAGTTTTTGCTTAAAAAGACATCATTTGATACTTCTGTCCCTCTAGGTAGACAGTGAAGAAAAATTGCATTTTTTTTTGCATAGTTCATAACTTTGAAATCTACTTTAAAGTTTTTAAAATCTTTTAACTTTTTAAATTTATCTACTTTATCATTCATAGATACAACTTTATCGGTAAAAATTACATCGCTCCCCTTTGCTGCACTTTTGCTATCATTAAATATTTTTAAATTACCTCTTTTTTTTTTAACCCAAGTTAACATTTTTTTATTTGGTTGATATTTTTTGGGACAACCAATATTTAATTTGAAAGAAAATTTTATAGATGCTTCAATTAGGCTGTTTATAACATTGTTGTTAGCATCACCAATCCAACAAATTTGTAATTTAGAAATAGGTTTTTTTGTTATTTCCTCAATTGTAAAAACATCAGATAAAACTTGAGTTGGATGTGATGTTGGACTTAATCCGTTGATTATTGGAATAGTCATATGTTTTTTAAATTCTTCTAATTTTTCATCACTATCTGTTCTAATCATAAATGCATTTCCAAAAGTAGATATAATTTTTGCTGTATCTGCCAAACTTTCTCCTCCTTTACTTAAATGAAGCTCATCTGTTCTTAAAGTAATAGCTTCTCCGCTAAGTTGCTTGATTGCAATATAAAAACTTAACCTGGTTCTTAAACTAGATTTTTCAAACATTTGAATTAACAGTTTGCCTTTTAAAGAAGCATCCTTATCTGTATCAAGAATACTTAATTTTCTTCTTTTGATTTTTCTTTTTTTTGCGTCTAAGATTATTTTTTTTAAATCCTTGCTAGGAATGTCTCTAATATTAATAAAATTTTTCATTAAAATTAAAAATTTTTACAAACTTTTCTAATAATCTTTATTGCAAGATCGATTTCAAATTTTTTTACATTTAGTGGTGGTAATATCCTTACTACATTTTCAGATGCTCTAATTGTAAGTAATTTATTATCTTGCAATTTTTTAATAAATTTTGTTTGATCTTTATAAAGCTTCAATCCTATCAATAAACCAACTCCCCTTACTTCTTGAATTATTTTTGGATATTCATTTTTTAATTTGTTCAATTCATAGTGAAAATACTTTGAAATTTTTTGAACATTTTTAAGAAAACCTTTTTTAAAAATTTGATTTAGCACTTCATTTCCTACACTCATTGCTAAAGGATTGCCGCCAAAAGTAGAGCCGTGAGTACCAGGTGTCATGCCAGAGGCAGCTTTTTTGCTCATTAATACAGCTCCTATCGGAAATCCGCCACCTAGTCCTTTAGCAATTGGAACAATGTCAGGTTTTACTTTTGCATATTCATATGCAAAAAATTTTCCTGAACGACCTATGCCACACTGTACTTCATCCAAAATTAATAAAATTTTTTTTTTGTTACAAATTTTTCTTAAATCTCTTAAACACCAATCAGGGATAACTTTTATGCCTCCTTCGCCCATTATCGGTTCTACCATAATTGCAGCTGTCTTGTTTGTTATTGATTTTTTTAGAGATTTATGATCTCCAAATATAAAATGATCAAATCCATTTACTTTAGGTCCAAATCCTTCAGTCATTTTCTTTGATCCACTTGCAAAAATAGCAGCTAAAGTTCTGCCATGAAAAGAGTTTTTTACGCAAAGTATTCTATTTTTTTTCGGTTTTCCTATTTTATGAAAATATTTTCTGGCAACTTTGATTGCAGCTTCAGTTGCTTCTGTACCACTATTTTGAAACATAACATAATCAGCAAAAGTTTTTTTTGTTATTTTTTGAGCTAACTTTTCTCCTTCAGGAATTACAAATGAATTTGAAACATGCCAAAGTTTTTTAGATTGTTTTTTTATTGCATTTACTAATCTTGGGTTAGCATGACCAAGTGAATTAACTGCTATTCCTTGAACAAAATCTAAATATTTTTTACCATTTGTTGAATAAAGATAACTTCCTTTGCCTTTTGCAAATGCGATTTTTTTTCTGTTATAATTTTTAGCTAATGAACTCATTTTAAGATTTTATTTTATAACCCTTTTTATATAGCATAAATGAAATAAGCCAAATTACGAATGACAATATAGAGATATAAATTATACCTACTTTTATTGAACCATCTAAATTTCCTATAAATGCATATCTAAATCCATCAATCATATAAAAAAACGGGTTAAATAAACTTACAGTTTTAAGAAAATCAGGTAATCTATCAATTGAATAAAAAGTCCCTGATAAAAAACTCATAGGGACTATTATAAAATTAGTTGCACTAGCAAGGTGCTCAAATTTATCAGACCATTGACCTGCTATAAATCCAACTGCTCCCATTAAAAATCCATTTAAAAATAAAAAAGTAAATAAAATAAAATAATTCTTTATTTCTATTTCAATCATTAAGGAAAAAACAACCAGTGAAATTATTGAAATAAGTATTCCTCTTGTAACGGAAGCTAATATTATTGATAAAGTAACTTCTAAAGCCGAGAGAGGAGCGCCTATTAAATCAACTATGTTTCCCATTACTTTACCCATCAATAAAGATGAAGAAGAGTGAGAAAAAGACTGTTGAATTACTTGCATTGAAATTAATCCTGGTACTAAAAATTCTATGAAAGGTACACCTAATACATGTGCTCTATCGTCTCCTATCGCTAAAGAAATAACAAGTAAAAATAGTACAGAAGTTACAACTGGTCCGATTAAAGTTTGACCTGCAACTATAATAAAACGAAGTACTTCTTTCTTGTATAATGAAAAGGCTCCAACCCAATTTATCAATCCAAAGCTTCTTTTACCAATCTGATATTTATTTTTTAATTCAACCATTGGTTAAACAAATAAACTTTTTTTTAAATATTTGTGAAAAAAACTCAAAAATTACTTGTATTTTATAGTTATTGTGACTAAGTACATGTAGTGATATATTTAAATACTTACACAATATATTGTATTATATGAGTTGGACAGAAGAAAAAGTTAGCAAATTAAGAGATCTTTGGGGTAAAGGAAATACTGCAAGCGAAATTGCAAAAATTATCGGCGGTATTAGCAGAAACGCAGTTATAGGCAAAGCCCACAGATTGAATCTGTCTGCAAAAATTAAGACACGCAGTCATTATAGTCATAAAAAAAATGTAAAATTAGAACAAAATTTAAATGTCCAAAGAAAAAGTAAAAAAAGTAAATTTAAATCTCTTCTTTTAGATTCAAATTTTGAACCTGCAAAAAATTTAAGCTTGGAAGAATTAACAGAAAGCACTTGCAAATTTGGACAGGGACATCCAGATGAAGAAAGTTTTTCTTTTTGTGGAAGAAAAGTTGTAGAAAAGTATAGCTATTGTCCCCTACATATGCTTACGGTATGGCAAACACGTGATAAAAAAGAAGAATTAATAAATAAAGAAGATGAAGTGCCACAATTTATTGAAAAGAAAATAAAGTCTGCGTAAATTTTTATTCTAATATTTTTTTTTATATTTGGAATTTTTTTTATTAAATTTTATATGTATATGTAAATATTATTGATTTGCGATTAATATTTGATTTATTTTCTTTTAAATTTTTTTTTTTTTGCTTCAACTCCTGTTATAATAGCCTTAACTGCAATATAAGTAACAAAAAATAATATTGTTGCTATAAGGGTATATACTATATTTATGATCATAAAAATTGTCTAATCTGATTTTGAATAATTTCCGCCTTCTTTCCACATATAAGAATATTTATCTATTTCAGTTTTAAATATTAATTTTGATTCAATATTAAAATCAAAATTTGTTTTATATTTTCCAGAAGAAACATTGTCATACTTAAGTAGTTTAAGCTGATCTTTTGTTAATAAAGGTTTTGGAAAAAGTTCGAAAAAAGTTGCTGAAAGATTTGCAAATAATATTGGAATTGGAATTAATATTCTTTTTTTATTAATTGAATTTAATAAATATTGGATTATTTCTTTAAATGTAATTTTTTCTGGTCCAATACATTCTATTGTTTCTGATTTAATTCTTTTAAATATTGTTTGAAAAATAATTTCAGTTAGATCTGAACAATGTATAGGCATAAACTTTGTCCTTCCTTTATAATAAAGTGGAAAAATAGGAAGTATAGATAACAAAGTCATAAGTTGATTTGTGAATTGGTCGTCTACACTATAGCAAATAGAAGGTCTTAAAATTGTTGAATTAGGGAAATTTTTTTTAATACTCTCCTCTCCTTCTAGTTTGCTTTTGGCATATTTGCTTTCAATCGCATCGTCTATACCTAATGCAGAAACATGAATAAATTGTTCAACTTTATTTTCTTTGCAAATATTTGAGACTATGGAAGGAAAGTTTTTATGAATGTTTTCAAAAGTATGATTCTTTTTTTCATATAAAATTCCAATTAGGTTTATACAAATGTCACAATTTGATATTAGTTCATTTAATTTTTCTATATCAAACACATTTGCTTGAACTATATCGATGTAGCCTGGATTCCCCTGAGTCTTTAAAATATAGCCTTTTCTGTGTAAATTTCTAGTTACAGCAGTAACCTTATAATTTTCTTTTGTAAGCTTTCTAACTAAATTACGTCCAATTTGGCCTGTAGCTCCGAAAACTAGAATATTTTTTGGTTTCATATATATATATATAGCGCAAAATGGCAGACATAAAACTACATAAATTTGACCTAGATAAAATTCCAGAACAAATCAATAATGCAAAAATAATAGGAGTAGATACAGAGATGCGAGGATTAGATGTTCATCGAGATCCTTTGTGTCTTGTTCAAATATCTTCGGGCAATAATGATTGTCACATTATTCAGTTGGATAGAGAAAATTATCAAGCACCGAATTTAATTAAATTATTATCAGATAAAAAAAAATCTTTTATTTTCCATTATGCCAGGGCTGATTTAGGACATTTAAAAAAATATTTAAAAATAACAATTAATAATGTTGAGTGCACTCGAACAATGTCACGTTTAGCAAGAACATATAGTGATAAACATGGTCTCAAGGATCTTGTTAAAGAGTTTATTGGAATTGATTTAAGTAAACAATTACAAACTTCAGATTTTGGTGGAAAATTAAGTGAAAAACAATTAGCTTATTGTGCTAATGATGTAATTTATCTGCATAAAATTTTTGAAGGTCTTGAAAAAATTTTGTTAAGGGAAAATAGAATTAAACTTTATAAGGATACAATTAACTTTATTAATACTAGAGTAGATCTTGATCTAGCATCATTTAAAGAAGATATTTTTGCACACTCATGAAAAAAATAAATTTTCAAAAAATAGCAAAAAAAGTAATCGAAGAAGAAACAGTAGCTATTAAAAAATTAAAAAGATCAATAAATTATTCTTTTGATAAAGCTGTGCAAAAAATATTAAATAGAAAAAATGGTAAAATCATATTTTCTGGAACTGGAAAAAGTGGAGCCGCTGGGACAATACTTAGTAGTACATTTTCCTCTGTTGGAATCCCGAGTTTCTTTATTGATGCTAATGATGCTGGTCACGGATCTTTGGGTGGTATAGAAAAAAATGACATATTAATTTTAATTAGTTACAGTGGAGAAACCCCAGAACTAAAAACTATTATTAACTATTCTAAAAGAAGAAAAATTACACTTATTGGGATAGTTTCAAAAAAAAATTCTACATTGTATAAATCGTCGGATATAAAATTATTAATACCTGAAGTAAAAGAAGCAGATCCAAATTCAATTGTACCAACTTCTAGCACTTTAATAACTTTAAGTATTGGACATTGTCTTGCAATTGCAACAATGAAATACAAAAAATTTGACAGAATAAATTTTAAAGCATTGCATCCAATGGGAAGTCTTGGAAAACAATTAAAAACTGTAGAAGAGATAATGATCAAAGGAAAAGCAGTGCCATTTATTAATGAAAACCAAAAAATGAAACAAGCTTTAAAAATAATTAATCAAAAAAAATTAGGTGTTGTAATAGTAAAAAATACCAAAGGCTTAACAACAGGTATAATTACTGATGGTGACATTAAAAGAGCCAGTCAAAAATACAATGATCTAAAATCTCAAAAGGTCAAAAAAATTATGACCAAGAATCCTTTAAGTGTTGACAAGGATACTCTGGTATCAAAAGCGTTATCAATAATGACTGATAAGAAAAAAATAACTTCCCTTTGCGTTAATAGTAAGCCTAAAAGAACTATTGGTATAATTCATATACATAATATTTTACAGGAAAATATTATTTAATGACTAGAAGTGACAAATTTATTTACTCTTTTTTGGTTCTTTCACTAATTGTAATAATTTACATTTTTTATTACAGCTTTAATAAGGAGAAAGATCAAATTAATTTAACGAATGAAAAAAAAATAACCTCAAAAAAGATACTTTCTGAAACATCAACAAAAAAAGGAAATATTATTGAAAATATAGAATATTATTCTATAGACAATTATGGAAATAAGTTTGAAGTTAAAGCCACAGAAGGAATAACAAATAAAAAAAATACTAATGAAGTTTTTTTAAAGAATGTTGAAGCGAAAATTATTATGTCCAACTTGGAGGTTATAAACATTGTTTCAAAAACAGCAAATTATAACAAAGATAATTTAATTACTAACTTTAAAGGTAAGGTAAATATAAAGTATTTAAATCATGAAATAATGAGTGAAGAATTAAATTTATTTTTTAAATCAAGGATTGCAACTATAAAAAATGATGTAATGTATATAGGGCTAAATACAAATATACAAACTGATAATATTAAAATAGATTTCAATAATAAGAGTTCAAAAATATTTATGAATAGCAAAGATAAAAAAGTAAAAATAAATTCTAATTACTAATGTCTACAATTAAAAAATTTAGAATTAAATCGTTTAAGAAAAAAGATCCGATGATATCTTTTAAAAAAATTAAAATGTTATTCGGGAAAAGGATTGTTTTAGATGAGATAAATTTTGATATTAATAAAGGTGAAATTTTTGGTATGCTTGGCCCAAATGGTGTTGGAAAGTCAACTATATTAAATTTAATTACAGGAATTTTAAAACCTCAGAGTGGTTCAATTTTAATAGATGGATTAGATGTAACTAATCTTCCCATAAATTTAAGAACAAGAAAATTTGGGGTAGGATATTGTCCACAATACTCAGGATATTTTCATGATTTAACTGTGGAAGAAAATTTATTAGCAGTTGGTGAAATTCTTATTAAAGATAAAAAAGACAGAAAGTCAAAAATAGATGAGTCTATAGGTTATTTTGAATTAGAGTCAGTTTTAAAATTAAAAGCATCTAACTTATCAGGTGGGCTTAAAAAAAGACTTGCAATTGCACTTTCTCTTTTAGGTGATCCACGAATTTTATTATTAGATGAGCCTTTTGCTGCACTAGACATTATGAGTATTTCTAATCTGCAACAAATAATTGTAAAACTTCAAACAACAACAAATATAACAATAATTATTGTAGATCATCAAGCTAGGGATTTACTATCTTGTGTAGATGTAGCAATAGTTTTATCGAATTCAAAAATCATTAGCAAAGGAACGCCTACCGAAATAACAAATGATCAAATTGCAAAGTCTCATTACTTTGGAGAGAAATTCAAAATCAATTAATGAATAAAGCAGTTTCGATTTATAAGAAAATTAAAAATTATAATAGCAAAATTATAGTTGATGGGGATAAATCAATTTCAATTCGTTCTGTAATGCTAGCTAGCTGGGGAATAGGGAAATCTAAAATTACAAACTTACCTGATTCAGAGGATGTAAAAAGCACTATTAATTGTTTAAAAAAGCTAGGCGTTCAAATTAATAAAAAAAAAAAATACTGCGAAATTTTTGGTAATGGAATTAATAGTTTTGTATATAAAAAAGGAATAGTTTTAAACGCAGGAAATTCAGGAACCTGTGCAAGATTAATATTGGGATTACTGATTGCATCAAATAAAACAATAAAGTTAGTAGGAGATAAAAGTTTATCAAAAAGAGATTTTTTAAGAGTAATTGATCCATTAAAAAAATTTGGTGCTGTTTTTTTCCCATCAAACAAAAAAAATTTGCCTATTTCAATTCTTGGATCAAATCTAATAAGACCTATAAATTATCAGGAAAATATTGGATCTGCACAATGCAAAAGTTCGGTTATGCTCGCTGCTTTAAATGCTCCGGGAACTACAATAATAAAATCAAAAAAATCAAGAGATCATACAGAATTATTTTTTAAATTTTTGAAAATACCTATTAAAATTAAAAAAAAAAAGAAATTTGATATAATTAAAATTAAAGGAAAAAATAATTTCAAATCATTTAATTACAATATTCCTGGTGATTTTAGTTCTTCTGCATTCTTTATAGTTTTAACACTTTTATCGAAAAATTCGAGACTGATAATTAAAAATGTAAATATTAATCCTTCTAGAATAGGATGTATAAAAATCTTAAACATGATGGGGGCAAATATTTTATTTAAAAATAAAAAAAAATATAAAGGTGAATTAATAGGTGATGTTTTTGTTAAAAGTAAAAAAATTTTAAAAAGTATAAATTGTCCAACTAGTTTAAATTCTAATGCAATCGATGAATTTTTAATAATATTTTTAGCTGCTATAAGAACTAAAGGAATATCTGTTTTTAAAAATCTGTCAGAATTAAATAAAAAGGAAAGTCCAAGACTATTAGTAGCAGCAAAAATACTAAATAAAATTGGTGTTAAGACAAAATTAAAATCAAATTCCATAAAGATATACGGAAACCCAAATTTAAATATCTCAAAGAAAATAGTTGTAAAAAATTTTATGAAAGATCATAGAGTTTTTATGATGAGTGTTATTGCTGCATTATCTTTTGGAGGTCAATGGAAAATTCATGATAGTGAATCAACAAACACATCATTCCCAAATTTTTTAAAAATAATAAAGTTGCTGGGAGCTAAAATAAATTGAAAAATAATAAATTTATAACTGTTGCGATAGATAGTGAGGCCTCTGCAGGAGGAGGCACCCAGGCAAAGTTAATTTCTAAACATTTTAATCTTTACTATTTAGATACTGGGAAAATTTATAGATATATTGCATTGTTAAAAAAAAAATATCCAAATAAATTCAACAAAAAATTAATTAAAAATAAAATAAAAAATTTAACAGCTTCACAACTACAAAATAAGATTTTATTGAGTGAGGAGATTGGTTCAGCAGCGTCACAAATTGCCAAAAAATTGTATATTAGAAAAATGGTATATAAATTTCAAATTAAGTGTGCCTATTCACCACCAAGTAAATTTAATGGAAGTTGCTTAGATGGTAGAGATATAACTACAAAAATTATGCCTAATGCTATGTTTAAGTTTTTTATTGTTGCAAATTCAAATATTAGAGCAAAAAGGAGGTTTATTGAATTAAAAAAAATAAATACAAAAACTTCATTAAAAGAAGTTTTAAAAAGCATTAAAATTCGGGATAAAAGCGACTATCAGAGAAAGCATTCCCCCCTAAAAAGAACAAAAGATCAGGTATTGATTAATTCTTCAAATTTATCTAAAAAGGCATGTTTTTTAAAAATAAAAAAAATAATGTATAAGAAATTAAATTAATGGAAGTATTTAAAGATTTAAATAATAATAAAGCAAAAGAATTTGAAAAACTTTTAAGTAGTCAATTTTCTAAATCAAAAAATGTTTCTGAAGGAAAAATAATTGAAGGAAAGATAACAAAAATTACTGAAAAATATGTTTTTTTGTTTGTTGATGGACTAAAGTCGGAGCCAGTAATCGACGTAAATGAACTTAAATCTATAGGATTAAGTGAAAAAATTAAAGAAGGAGAAAAAATTCAAGTTTATTTAGAAAAAATTGAAGATAAAAATGGAGAAGTAATAGTATCGGCATCTAAAGCTAATAAATTAAAAGGATGGGATAAATTAGTAAAAGCATATGAAAATAACGAACATATAGTTGGAAAGATTACATCAAAATGTAAAGGTGGAGTAATTGTTGAACATATAGAAACTGGTTCATTGTTATTTTGCCCTGGCTCACAATTGTCCGACAAACCACTTAAGGATATTTCACATTTAATGAATGAACCACAAAAATTTGCACTAATTAAATTAGACAAGATTAGAGGAAATGCATGTGTTTCAAGAAAACAAATTATTACTGAAGGTAAAAAAGAGGATAAGGCTAAGATAGTTGAAAAATATAAAGTTGGAGATGTAATAAAAAATGCTATCGTAAAAGGTTATAGTTCATTTGGTTGTTTTTTTGATGTAAATTCAGAGCTTGATGTACTAGTCCATCTCCAAGAAATAAGTTACTCAAGAGTAAATCATCCCGAGGAAATATTTAATATTGGAGACAAGCATGACTTGTTGGTTATTGGTGTAGATAAAGAAAAACTACAGGTTAGTTGTTCAATTAAACAATTATCACCGGATCCTTTCGAGCATATCGCAAATTATGAATTAAAAAAAGTTTACAGAGTTAAAGTTGTAAAATTAATGGATTACGGTGCATTTTGTGAATTAGAACCTGGTTTATCAACTTTGTTGCACTCTTCTGAAATAAGTTGGTCGAAAAAAAATCCATCGGTAAAAAAAACTTTTAAAGTTGGTGATGAAATAGATTGTGTAATCACTGAAATTGATAAAGAAAAAAGAAGAGTATCTATTTCTCATAAATTAACAAAAGAAAATCCAATAAACATTCTAGAAAGTAAATATCCAATTAATAGTTCAATAAAAGGAAAAATAATTAATATTTCTGAATATGCAATTTATTTGAAATTAAATGATTTTGATCTTGATGCATTTTTACACTGTAATGATTTAAGTTATACAGAAAATGGTGAAGAAGAATTAACAAAATATAAAAAGGGTGATGAACTAAATGTTAAAATTTTAGAAATTAAGAAAGATCAACATAAAATCAGGGTTGGATTAAAACAAATGCAAAAAGACCCGTATGATTGGTTTTCAGATAAAAAAATTAATGATATCTTAACAGTAAAAATTATTTCATCAAATAATAAAGGGCTTATTGTTAAGCCAGAAGGTGGCTGCAGTATTGAGTTTTTGATTCAAAAAAAATCTATAGCTATTAATCCAGCTGATGCCAGACCATCAAGATTTGTTGGAGGTGAAAGAATTGATGTGGCAATTGCCGAACTAGATTTATCTAAAAGAAAAGTTATTTTAAGCATAAAGCTATTGGAAGAGCTGCAAAATAAAGAGGCTGTAACAAAATTCAGCTCACCTTTGTCAGGAAAAAATCTTCCATTTTCTTCTTTGTCAGATAAATTAAATAAAAAGGAAAGTAAAAAAAAATAAGCAATTAAATTGGGAATAGTAAAATCAAATCTAATTAATCGATTATCAGATAATTATCCAAACTTTTTAAAAAAAGATATAAACAAGGTAGTTGAAATTTTCCTTGAAGAAACCAAAAGGGCTATAAAATCAGGCAGAAGAGTAGAATTAAGAAATTTTGCAGTATGGTATTCAAAAAAACAAAAAAAAAGAACTTCTAGAAATCCTAAAACAGGACAAATTATTGAGGTTCCAGAAAAAACATCAGTTCATTTTAAGATGACTAAAAACTTATTGACTAAAATAAATAATGCCAAATAGAAAAATATTTATTGCTTGTGACACGAATAGCACTTCAAAAGTTAAAAAAATAATAAGTCTAACAAATACGGATGAAATTGAAATTTATTACAAATTTGGTCTTCAATTTTTCTACTCAAAAAAAGGCAGATCTTTTCTAAGAAAGTTAAATAAAAAATTTTTTTTAGATTTAAAGCTTAATGATATTCCTCAAACATGCCAATCTGCAATCAACTCAATTAAAGATCTAAAAAATTGTAGGTATATAACGGCTCATGTAAGTGGTGGTTTAGAGATGTTAAAAGCAATTAAGAAAGAAGCCAAAAAAATAAATAAAAAAATTAAAGTATTGGGTGTAACTGTGCTTACAAGTTTGGACAACAAATCTTTAAAACAAGTGGGACACACTAGGTCAATTGAAAACTTAGTATTACATCAATTAAATCTTTGTAAATCTGCTGGATTAGATGGAATAGTTTGTTCAGCAAAAGAAGCGGGTCTACTGAAGAAAAAAATTAAAAACCTAGAAATAGTTTGTCCTGGAATAAGATTTTCAAATAGAAAAAAAAATGATCAAAAAAGAACTACAACGGCTAGAGAAGCATTTTGTAAATATGGAGCTTCAGCAATTGTAATTGGAAGACCTATTACTCAAGGCAATATAAAAAATAATTTACAAAAATTAATTAACCATATTAATAGTTAATGCAGGCAAAAATATGTGGTATTAAAGATGCCGCAACATTAGATTATATTGTCAATCATCCTTATCCACCTAAATATATTGGATTTATTTGTAATTATAAAAAATCAAAAAGATTTGTTGAAATTGAAGATTTAATAGATCTATTAAATGTAAACAAAAAAGGAATTTATTTTGTTGCAGTTTTAGTTAATCCAGATGATTTTTTATTAGAAAAAATAAAAAATCTAAATTTTGATTACTACCAACTTTATAATGTATCTCCTATTTACACTGCTCAAATCAAAAAAAAATATAATAAAAAAATTATTACTGCACTTACTGTAGAAAATGAAGATGACGTTTTAAAATATAAAGACTATCAGGATATATCTGAAATAATACTTTTTGACAGCAAGGGTTATGAAAAATCGAAGAGTTTTGATCACTCATTATTGAATAAAGTTCCAAAAAGTTTAAAGAAAATGCTAGCTGGCAATATACAATACGATGATAATCTTGATAAATTAAAAAAAATAGCAGATATTATTGATGTATCAGGAAGTTTGGAAACTTTTGAACAAAAGGATATTTCAAAAATAAATATTTTTTTAAAAAATTTAAATAATTTAAATTATGAAAATTAAAAAAGGTATACCTCTAATCGATCAGCATGATAAAAATGGATTTTGGGGAGGTAAATTTGGAGGAAATTTCATTCCAGAAACATTAAAAAAACCAGTTGAAGATTTAACTTTACTCTTTGAAAAAATAAGAAAAGATAAAAATTTTATTAAACAAAGAGATTATTATTTTAAAAATTGGGTGGGTGCTCCTACTCCTTTTATAAAACTTAAAAATTTAACAAATCATTTTGGTGGAGCTCAAATATGGACAAAAGTTGTTTCAGAAGCTAACGGAGGAGCTCATAAAATTTATAATGCTACTGTTCACTGTCTTATTGCTAAAAGAGCTGGAAAAAAATACATAGTAGGAGATACAGGAGCAGGGTACGCAGGAAAAATGTTAAGCATGGCTGCAAAAAAATTTGGTTTAAAATGTAAAATATTTATGGGAGCAAAGGATATTAAAAGGCAA
>MDTG01334976.1_pt1 | contig 18801 bp, 13 predicted proteins | sample 811421 | NCBI WGS metagenome assembly MDTG01 (sample SAMN05326645, study PRJNA326480) | marine metagenome | isolation source: seawater | place: Pacific Ocean: South East | collected 2011
CGTAAATTAGAATCTCAACCTTATATGGCGATGAAACCTTATTATAAAGGTTTTGAAGGGAAGATTATCAAAGAAGAAGTTGGAGCTTCAAAACATTCTAAGCAGGTGAAATATATTACAAAAGGTAAATATACGGTTCATGATGAGATGATTACTATTACAGAATTACCCATTGGAAAATGGACTCATGATTTCAAAGAGTTTTTAGAAACAAGTATTCAAAATGAAACATCTGGAATTTTAGATTATGAAAATCATTCGACAGATGAAAAAGTTAAATTTGTGATTAAAGTGAGTGATGAAGTGTTATTTGATAATACTTATAAGAAAAATGATGTTATTGAAGAAAAGTTTAAATTAACTTCAAGTAAATCTGTTAGTAATCTTCATTTATATGATGCTAATGGGGTTATTAAGAAATATGATACAATTTATCAAATCTTAGATGATCATTTCTATTGTCGGTTACATTTATATAAACGACGCAAACAATATTTACTTGAACAACTTCAAAGGGATATTTTGCTACGGGAAACAAAAATGCGATTTATGAATGATGTTATGGATGAAGAAATTATTGTGTATAAACAAGCAAAACAGAATATTATTAGTTCTTTACAAGAAAGAGAATATCCATTTTATGAAAATAATATGGTGTTTGATTATTCAGAAGAAGTTACGATTACAACGCAATATAACTATTTACTAAATCTCCCCATTTATAGTTTTACATTGGAAAAGGTTCAAGAATTAGCTGAAGAAATTGAGAAAAAGAAACAAGAATATAATGAATTAGAATCATTATCTGTAAAAGATATATGGATTCGTGAATTAGATGAGTTTGAAGCAGAATATAAGAAGACTCGGTAATTATAAGGATACAAAGTATAAGGATACAAACTAAAAATTATAAAGTACAAATTATAAAGTATAAATAATTATTTTTTTTGTAATAATTTATGTATGTTTTGCAAATGATAAATTATATTTCACAGCAATATGATTGTCATATTTTCGGGTGGGTCCTCCCATAATAAATGAATACATCCGTGCTTTACCCCAAGATTCGGCGGTTTGATTGGGTCTTGATCCTGAACTATAATAGGCACCCTTTCCTTTTTTCACAACTTCTTGTAAAGCTTTGACTGGAATCCCTGTTTTTTTTGAAATTTCTTTGTATGATTTTATATCCTTTCCATATTTTTTTTCAAACTTAACTAACCATTGTGATTTTTTAGATTTATATGATTTTAATGTAGGTCTGGGAACATATCTTTTAGATCCTCTCCTTGTTTTATAAGAACGTATCGCTTTACGTATGCTACGTTGTTGTTTTTCTTTATCTTTTCTAGATAATCCTTTTGTATATTTACGAGGTATTTTTCTTTTTTGAATAGATTTCTTTTTAACCATATTATATTAGTTTAAAATATTTAAAAATAATATTCATATAATAAATATAAATATAAATATGGGTGAAAAAGAAGATGTTGAGCAAAAGATTGATTATCTTGAAGTTGATGACCAAATTCCAGGACAGCAGTATGTTTGTTTATCCTTTGTATCCCCTGAAACCATGATTGAGAGTAGAGAATCATTTGCTGTGGCGAAATTCCTTCAATCAGTTTGTAAAGACAAAGATATGGATGTTAAGAGAACTATGGAACAATATAAAGATTTTTGTTATAAGTTTCAAGATGATATTCAAAAAGACTTTGATGAACAGAATGATTTCAGGACGAGTCTTCGTGGATTAAAAGTCCGTGGAACATATAATACTCGGGATGAAGCAGACCGACGTGCTAAGAAACTACAGACAATTGATTCAGATTTCAATGTATTTGTAGGTCAAGTAGGATATTGGCTTCCGTGGGATCCTTGTGCTGATAAAATTGAGGATTAACATTTTATTAATTCCCAACTGAATGATATGATGGAAAAATATAAAGAAAATACTCTTAATAAAGATTTGTTTTATGAAGAACAAAAACGTGAAAAAGTGAAAGCAGCTCGTGAAGAAGTATTGGCTGCTAAAAAGAAAAAGATGGAAGAAGAAGCTTCTGATAAAGTTGATTCTGAGACACAACAAATAATGGATTCTGAAACTGTTGAAGAATCGGGTGAAACAGAAACAATTACAGAAAATGTTGGTGGAAATGAATTAGATTCTGATTTAAAAAGTTCATTAGAGGATGTTGATCCGTGGATTGCTGCGAAATTAAATAATGTATCTGAGGTAGAGCCAACTCCTGAGCCTGAGGTAGAGCCTGAGGTAGAGCCTTCTCCGGAGCCTGAGGTAGAGCCTGCCCCGGAACCTGCCCCGGAACCTGCTCCTGAACCTGCTCCTGAGCCTTCTCCTGAACCTGCTCCTGAGCCTGAGGTAGAGCCTACCCCTGAGCCAACTTCAGAAGTAGAGAAGTGTGAGGAGTGATAAACGCACTTAAATCTGTTATTATTTATAAATTATAAGACAATGATTTTTTAAAAAATGTTTTTTAAAAATGTTAAAAAAATGAGTCATTATATTTTTTAAATTTGTAATATTTATATGATGTTTCATCAATTACTTATTTTTATTGTTATAATATACTTAGTCAATTTTGTATATTATACGACATTATTTTATGAAAAAAAAACAGTTCAAACTTGTAAAGTCATTTATAAACCAAAATTATAATCTATAGATTATAATATATAGATTATATATAGATTATATGAAAATCAGCTTATTTTTATTTATCTTGGGCATACTATCAATTACATCGGGATATGCGAAACAAATGAAACCTTCTTGTAAAAAAGGATTAGATATAAAATATATTCCTCGCAATGTGTATGATGAGATGATGACAGGGAAAGCATATACGGAAAAGGAAAATGAATCACTTACATAATCTGTAATATGGGTATTCTCCACATTTTTTACTATTTCTTGTAATTTTAGCAATGTCACCGGGAACAATTCTAAGTAACTTTGCTACTGGATCTGTTTTTGAGATAATTGGTAATTGATTCTTTTTACAATTACAAGTTTCCAATATTTTATTAATTTCTGTTTTACTACGAATCGGTTCATGCTTATAAGTTAATGAATGTTGTAAGATATTTCTAGTTAAACTATTTATATCAAATAATTGAACATTCCGAAAGTGTCTTTTTTCTAATATATGTTTTGATTGTTTCATTTCTGTTTGTATAGATTCAGACAAAGGTATATCTTCTATTTCATTTTGAAGGGTAATATTTAATGTTTCAAAACTTTTTTTTAAAGATTCAGAGATAATATCATTGATAATTACAAAGATACTATCTTCTGGTTGTATCATTTCACTTTTATATAAATTGGAAATTTTATCACACGCTGATTTTGTGATTTTTGAATTTAATTTTCCAATTTCGGGAAAATTAAAATAGATAATATGGAGATTTACGGAAGGTATATATTTATGAGGTATAGATAAATTACAAGCAGAAGCATTTCCGAGTGAATTAATAGAGTTTATTTTTGCCGAAGGAACTGAATACATTGATTCAATTTCTTGATTTGAATAATCTTGGATAATAGAAACATTCCATTCAGTAGTTAAGATATCTTTTAAAACATAACGAGAGTTATTGATTTTTTCAATAATATTATTCATAATTATTATTATATAATAATAATATGTTTTAAATATAAATCAAATTTAAAAAAAAAAAATATTGTGAATAACTATAATAAATTGGTGAATATGTTTACTTTAAATTATGGTGAGAAAGTTATTATTACTTCAAGGGTTGATGAAGATAACAAAATCTATGACGACGAAGAACTAGCTTTGGGGGTTGTTAATAAAGATACTGATAATGTTCCTCTTATCTTTGGTCGCCATCAATGTAATAGTGTTGATTCTCCCCCAATCGGTGATAAAAGTATGAATCACGTTCGACTAAATAAGGCTCCAGGGACACATTATAATTATAGAGATACACTACAACCTGATCAGGCAGGCACTAGTAATGATTCACATTTCGTTGGTGAATCCGCGGGAACGGGTCCTTTTTATGGTTCGGCTGGTAATTGGTCAAATTCAAGAGCTCCTTTATGTGCTGTAACAGATAGTTCTAAAATAAAACGTCCTGAAAATGTTTGGAGACTTATTAAAGCAGTTGATGGAGCACCACCCGGAAGTAGAGATGATGCAGGGGCAGGTAGTGGTGATCCAATTAAATATGGTGATGAATTATATCTAATGTCTGAGTATGAAAATACAAATAATAAAACAGCCATATTTATGGCTCAATTAGAAGGATTTATGAGTACCATTAGTGGTGCTTCGGCATTTGGAAAAAAAATGACATCTGATCAGATTTATGGAACCAGAGATGATTTTACACCGAAAAATGACAATGGGGAACCTATCAATTTTACAGACAATGCCAGCGTACCTGATCCGAAGGAAATTCAACACGCCTTTTTGAAAGTATATAGGTCTGGGCCTAAACAGAATAATACACCGTGGATACAATGGTCAGAAATGGATCAGCCAGGTGCAGCAAGCAACCCAACAAATCCAGGTCAGGTTGTTAATACTGGTGTAGCTGGTTGTATGAGTTATAGTGGACACGTACACGACCCAACAGGAAGTTGGGGACCTTTGAAAGGTGGGTGGGGAAAGTATTTTGGATTTGAAGATTTTTTCGAGGAAGCTTCAGGTGATCGTACTGCTGCTAATTGGGCGGGGCATTTGAAACTATTTAATATGAACGTAGCTAAATTGAGCAATACGCAACCGGAAGTCAGGCAAGCAACCTGGCAACACGCATCCGATCACCCCGGTCAGACCGGTGAAGGGAAAGCAGCGGATATCGATTGGTTAAATCACGATAAAGGGGCATCTGGCGCCAGTATCTCACCCCAGAGAAAAATTGGAGATGATGAATCGGATGATCCTATAGATTGGGGGAGATGGCTTCACCCAGTTGGAGCCCCTTGGTTATGGAGGGGGTATTTTCAGAATACCCGGGATAATGAAGATTCGCCGGGATATGAATTGGCGTTCGGCGAAAATAAACCTCATATATATGGTGGTGCCGTGAGAGGAAAGGAGGGCAACACCGCTGTGCGCAAAGGACAAGGCGATGGAAGTATTTTCGATGAAAATGTCTACAACCAAGCAACGGATGGAGGGATCCGTGCAAATGTAGAGATGGAACGGCCTTGGAGTAGAGAACTCGTAAAAGGTGGTCCTTCTGATATTTTAACCAGAACAGCATTCACAGCACCGAGTGTTGAGTACAGTGGGTATCATCCGATTTCACGAAAAGATCGTGGCATCCCCCACAATTACCAACAAAGCAATCTTCGTCATTCCATAAGTACGCACGGCCACCCCACGCCTTACATGGACAAATATTTTTCCACGCTCTCCCCCGGCGCCAACCCTGGTCCGAGGTTCAGAGGGAAGCCATGGACCCCGTATAAAGGCTTCGATAGGCCGCCTGCCACGCAGCTCGGAAATGGTCATGACGCTGATTACAAGGCGAAGGAAGCAGGGGCGCACAATTCAGGCTGGCCCAACGACGTGCGAAATACCAGCAGCGTATATGAAGATAGGTTACGTATGTTCAGTACTCAACCTGAAAGTCGTACAAATCCAAGTTATAAAACTACTATCTGGGGTAGATTTAATTCCCCATTGTATACAGACAGCCCTTTAAATAGGATGAAAAGGACTGGGGGTGATTTGCAAAGCAATGGGACCCAAGAAGATTTGAATTATTTATGGCACGAAGACTGTGGGGATCCTGCTGCCCCTTGTGATTTAAAGCAACCGGATTCATCTTTAGAAGGGATGTCGGCGACGGGAAGCTATTTAAATGGTGCGTACGGGCATGGAAGAGCTTCTAATAATACATATTCAAGGGATGTTGGTTTAGGACAAATATATCCAGCCCATTGGAGTTCTCAATTATGTTTAGGAATAGGAGCAACTGGAATAGATGCAACTTGGATAATTCTTCCTGGAGTTAATGGGACTGCTGGTAGAGGCGACGAAGTGTTGCAAGGTGGATCATATGTTGAAGGTTCTGATATTGTTCGTTTTGTCCTTAAACATACAGTCGATTCAGCCGCCCAGGCGACTGGCGATAACTGGTGGGTGGACAGGCTGGGGGACACCGATCATTATTATCTTAAAAGATTTAAGGCACGTTCAAGATTTGGTCCGGAGGAAACAGGGTCTTCAGGGGTGGACAATCCTGATAACTCTGTTATGGCTGCTGCTTTTATGAATAGTGTGCAGCAGGCGACCAATTGGGATAAAAATACAGCTTCATTTACATCTCATCCACAAAGTTACAGAATGGATGCAACACATCGGACGCCGCTTCATGAATTCGGCAACAGCAGCGCTGAAGGTTATGCTGGTGCGTGGGGAAACTCCACCACTTGCTCCGCAGGGCGACAGGACACTTGTATAGGACGTTACGGGCCCTATTTTGATCCACATAACCCCTACACGCACCCAACATCGGGCAAAGGAATCGGCGGAGGCTCCCTTCTTCTTGAGTACGTAAACAAGAGACACCATATGGAAGACGTGCCTAATGCAATTGGTGCTAGGATGATGAGCGATAACTATTTTAATAATAAACCAGGAGCATTACCTGTTGAAGCTGATAAAAATAATCGTTCTCAATTAATAGTCATTGATAGACAAACACCCTATGAAGTTTCCACGGAAAAGGAACACGCAGCATTTGAATGGAAAATTCGTAAAGAAGAACTGGTGGATGAAAAAGAAAAAACATATGTTAATTTTGAAGCATCAACTGCTAATGACCATATACCGTGTTCAATGTTGGGGGCTCAAGGTGGAGAAGATGGTAAAGATGAATGTTTAAGTCAAGAAGATAGATGTAAATATAGTGTTACTTATAGTTCGACGATATCTGGTGATAATTATGAACAAAGTGACAGTCCAGATTTCAACAACATACTTGAAGATGACCAGACGGACCAAAAAGGTGTAAAAAATCTTATTAATCTTGGTAAATTTGATGCTCAACAAATTCTTGATTTAAATAATGAGGTTCCAAGAGAAGAAGCGAATGAAGCAGCATATGAGAGGGCATTACTCCTCCCGGAAGGTTCCGATGAAGGTGAAAAACTAGTATATAAAGAAAATAGATGTGAGGATAAGGCAATTGGAATGCCAAAACCTGTATTACTAGACGATAAATGTGTAATGGTCTGTGGAGAATGGACAAATGAACGTCAACTTTCAAAAGAAATAGAAGTTGCTGGTGGTCTTTTACCCAGTAGAGCTGGTTCTAAATTAAGGGGTGATTCAAGGATTAGGGTTAAAAGATGTAAAAAGAAGGAAATATATCGTGAATTAAAAGAAGATCCAAATGCAGATATGAGTTCATTTGAAGAGTATCAAAGTAATAAAAATAATATTAGTGTTACAGGTGGTCCAGGTAGTCAATCATACTCTAGTTGGAAGAAAAGTGATTGGGAGTTAGATTCAACAGGAGATGGTATGGGTGGGCCAGTGTATTATCAAATAATTTCTGATAGTGCGACGGATGAAAATGAACCAAATTATTGGATGTATATTACAGAGGGAAATGAACCCGATAATTACCTTGATTTTAGTGGAGAGAATAAAACATTGACACCTCAGGAAATTATAATTAAATATGGTCCGGATGGTTCTAATAAACTGAGTTCAGAAATGGTAGCAAGAATCGAGGGATCGGATAATAGACTCGGATTAGCTCACGAATGTCTAAATGTTGGTTTGGATGGAGTTGCAAATTTCAATCCGGAGAATAATATGGAACAAAAGACAAGTATTAAAGATTGGTATACTTACCTTGATAAAGAAGCTAACGCGTTTGGTATAGTTAGAGCGGCTATCAGTGATACATTCGGAGCAACGGGTAAATTTAGTGATGAATGGAAATCATTAGAACGCACTAGGGGTGAGGTAGAGGCTTTGGATGTCTATACACAATTCTTTAAAGAATTCATATCAAGTAATTTCTTCTGTGGTGAAGAATACTTAACAGAACTTATTAATGGGGAAGATTCTCCGAATATGTGTAAAGATTTAAGGACATTTCTGAATGTTGCTGCTGCGCAGTATGAACCAGATGACGGTTTGATAGATTTTAGTTGTGATGATACAGAACCTGATTGTAGTAGTGGTGGATATAATTTATTATTAAGTGAAACTACTAATGATCCACCAGACCCCGGAGCTGTTGAAAAAATAGAAGAAATAGACACTTATTTATTAAAATTGGTATTCTTTCCAGCTTACAAAGAAGCTCGGGGAGATGGTCAACTCGAAGCTAAATATAAGTGGCCTGAATCAATCCCGGATGAACAAGGGAACACCCGTCCAGTATTTAAAGAAATAAATGGGGGAGATGGATTTGATAAGAAAGAATATATTGCTGAAAGATCAAGATTCAATGATATAACATTTAGCTTGTCTGATAAATTTCATAAGAAGATTATGGAATTTATCCCTTTGGATAAAAGAGCGGGTAAATTAGAGGATAATGTTACGGTTGCCACTTTACCAGAAGTATATACTCTCGAAATTCCTATACAAGGTAATGGTGATGATGCTGAGCCTGCCCTGAGTTTTCAAGAAAGAATGGCACAGGATGCCGCTGATGAATTAGCAGCACCAGGCGCGGCAGCCGAGGATGGACTTGAACCTGAACCTCTTACCGACGATAGGTTTGATATTTGGTCATTAAATTCTCAGCAAGTATATGATTTACTTAATAACTTGGAGTCGCTTCCGATGGGGTATACAGCGAGCGGCCTCGAAGTTTTGCCATTCACGCCGGCGCCGGGTGGTCTGATTTTGGTAATTCGATTGAATATGGACACAAAAGATAATGTGTTACTCTCCTCCGCATGGACAGACTGGCGTACGCGGTATGAAGCAAATCCAGATGGAAGTCCCAACCTACCCTCCACACCTAATGCTGGTAATAATTACTGGATGCGTCTCACAGGGCCAGACCCATCCGCCGTACAGGCGTTAAGGACAAGCCTTCAACCGATGTCTATCGGTGAAGTTAAAGCCCAAGCAAATTCATACGGTATGGAAAATTATGATGTTACAGCCGATGATATTGCTAGTTCAGAAAAAGAAATTCTCATTGAGGATATTGTAGCTTTTCAGCATCCACAAGGAGAACTACGTGGCTTGTTAGAAATATCAGAAGAAATATCAGAAGGATTCTCTTCTGATATTTCTTCATTTAAAAGATTTTATAATCAAAATGATTTACTCATACATTTAGTAGTAGTAATAATATTATTTATGATTTATAAAAAACGTAAGATGATTATAAAAGAGTTGTGTAAAATGTTAAAATAATTCTATGTAAAATGTTAAAATAATTCTATGTAAAATGTTAAAATAATTCTATGTAAAATGTTACAATAAATCTATGTAAAATGTTACAATAATTCTATTATAATATATATTATTTTAAATAATATATATTATATATTATATATTATAATATGAGTGTCTTCGGCAACCTGATTGCTCAGTTTCGTCCTCCAGCCAGCCCTAACTATCCTATTTCAGATCCAACACGAATAAAATCAAGTAGTAATTTTTCAGACCAAATGGCTACTTGGTCAGCACAGGCTCCTCCACAGGGGGGGATATTTGCTAACATACCATTTATAGGGGATCTTATGCCCAAAAAAAGAAGTATTCGTCCTCCAACTCCTCAACAGAAAGTCGATTGTTATGCTTTCCCACTTTGTGAGAAACAATTAAGAAAGATAGACGAGAGAAAAGCAGATTGTATTAGCTTTGTTCAAGAAGAATATGGGGGAATGGGTGAATTAACTGAGGATGATAAAATAGGTGAACAATTAGCTTTAGCAGATTGTAATTATGATTATAATTATGCTGTAAAAGCTGCTGTTACTGATACTATTCCTCCTAAAAAATATGGGTTTGGATTAAATGATTTAAGTAGTGTTGATACTATTGTAGAATCAAGAAAAATAGCCCCAGGTACATTAACCACTCTTGAAATTCCAACAAATAAATGTAATATTATTTGTGACGGTAAATTTTTAAGTAGAGGTTATAAACAATATGAACAATCGATGAAACAAATTACGAAACAATATAATCAAATTCAAGAAAGACGAGACCAATATGTTGATATAAAAGACCCGACTGGTGATGCTATTCATTCATTGAGAATAGAATTAGGAATGAGGCTACAAACAAAAAGAGTTGATGGATCAGACGGTTCGATAATCGATATGAATCCTGCTAATTTTGAGCCAGATGCCGATCCTGGCGATGGAGAACAGCCGGACCCATTTATAGAAGGATATCCATTTCAAGTTGGAGCAACATATTATGGACAACCCTGGTGTGATAAATATAATAATAGTAGGTGTGGGGGTGATAGTGATTTTGATAGGTCTCTGATTGATTTATTAGGGATAAATAAAACAATGAATGATTTACAAGATGAAGGTAGCAGTGGTTACGCGGGTAAGCCAACTATTTATGGATCAATTATTACAGAGAAAACAAGAGTCGCGGACGGTCAGGATGCGAGGGTATCCATGGAAAAAATAAAGCAACTTGATAATCTTTTACGGGGAATGACGCTTTTATATGATGATGCCGGTTCTACTGATGAAGGATGGGAAGACGGTCAAGAACACAATATGCCTGGTCCCCCTTATAAAATACCAAGGACAGTCAAGCAAAAAATATTAAGACTTTTACATCCCGACCCAACAAAAGCATTATTTTTGAGAGATATTTTGGATTTACAAGTAGAATTGGATGCTAAAGCACACGGAGAATTAGATACAGAATTTTCAAGAGTTACAAAGGAAGTTGAAACAGAGATTGAAGCGGCTATGAATAATGATGATGAGGCGGGAGTTAGAAGGATTAATGCTCTATATGTTGCTAGAAAGAACATTAAATTAAAACTTGAATTAGAAAAATCACTTCTGTCAGATTCAAATACAGATATTATTCAACCTAAGATTGAAAAACTAATTGCGCAATTGGATACTATCGGTTGGATGATTCAGAATGAAGATAGTTCAATAGGTCGTGTTGAAGAAGAAATGGTTTTAGGATCTTTTCAGGTTGATCCTGATTCAAAATGGATAGCAGAAGAAAGAAAGGCTATTATAGGGTTTAGAGATTGGGAAACCAATAATTGCGACAGGAGCGACTTAAGTCCAATAGAGCAAGACATATGTAATGAGACATCAGAGTTGAAGAAAGCGTGCCTTTTCACAGATCAAAGTGGTAAGCCTATGAATGAATGGAAGGCTTATATTGATTATAATGAATGTTGTCATAAAGGTGGAGCACCTGGTAAGGAGCCTGGCTCAGTCCAAGAAGGAATATGTATTTCTGTTAAAATTCCAAGGATGGCTGATTCAAGTTTACCGGCAATTACAGCAGATAATGATGGACTTCCTCCGGAAGAGATTTCCACCTTTGCAAATGATGATTCAATAAAAAATGGCAAGTTTATATTTACAAAAAAACAATGGTTTTTTATATTGTTACTGGGGCTATTATATCTTATATGTATAAACGGGAAATCAGGGAGTAGGACATCTGGGAGTAGGACATCAGGAAGTAGGACATCTGGAAGTAGGAAATCCACGAGTAGAAAATAATGGAGTATGTCTTTATCTAATCTTATTTTGTATATTACATTTTTTAAATATTTATTATAGTATAATAAATGGATACTCGTGACGAATCACACTCAAAAAGAAATGATATTCATAATTCACCCTCAAGTTTCTTAAAAAATATTTCAACACGCTTTAATATCAATCTATTAACATTCATAATGATAGTTTTAACATATGTAATGTATTCTTATAGGAAACCTATTAAAAAAGAGATTCGTAAACATCTCTGTTAAATTTGAAATAAAACGTAATTTTCTGTATTAATTACATCTTCCAAACATATTATGGAAGTCTATGACCCTATCCACGGAAACATTTATATTTGTGAAACTGCTAAAAAAATAATAGACACTATTGAATTTCAAAGATTAAGAAATATTAAACAATTAGGATGTTGTTATTATGTCTTTCCAGGTGCTTCTCATAATAGATTTGAACATTCTATAGGAGTTTATCATCTAGCAAAGAAATACATTGACATTCTAAATACAAATAAACAGATATCAGAACGCGAAGCATTGTGTATTTCAATCGCTGCTCTCATTCATGATTTAGGTCACGGACCTTATAGTCATTTATTTGATGAACTATTTTCAAAAGAGAAACACCATGAATATCGTTCTTATCAGTTATTCAAACAAATGAATTCTAAATATGAGTTAGGATTTACAGATAAAGAAGTTTTATTTATAAAAGATATTATTCATCCAGAAAATATTACAGATACTAAAAAGTATTTGTATCAAATAGTATCTAATAACAATGGTATTGATGTTGATAGATTTGATTATATAAATCGTGATATTCATATGATAGGATTAAATTATGGAATTGAATATGAACGTATTATGAAACATTCCAAAATAGAAAATAATATTATTATTTATTCTGAAAAAGTAAACAATGTCATTGAAAACTTTTTCAGAACACGATTCTTACTGTATCAAGAAGTATATAATCATAGAACTGTTCGCTGTATTGAATACATGATGAAAGAATATATTACGTCATTAGATAAATGTTTGTCAATTCAAGAAATTATTGAAACAGACAATTGGAATAAATTTATTGAAATTACAGATAGTATTATAGATTATCCACCTTCCTTATGCGAAGATATTTCTAAAGAAATATTATATAATATCAAAACAAGACGTATCTATAAACTTGCTGGAGAACTTGTCGTATCAACTAATGAATTATTCGATGATATTCCGTCTGAAGTAACAAATAATATTATTATAGATAAAGTATCTATTAAATACTATGGTAAAGAAAAATGTCAATTTTATACAGATAGATGTATAATTAATAAAGAAACCTTCAGTAATAATGATTTATTTATAATTGCTGTTTATTATAAACAAGAGTATTGTCAAGAAGAAATTCCATGTAAAATATTTCAAGAGATTGTTAAATATGTAGGTTAAGTTTAATCCGTTTCATTTCCATCTGCGTCTAGTTCTTGATAATCATCCGAATCATACTCATATTCATCATCTTCGTTTATGGAGGATTGATGTAAATTTTCATATAAATAATTAAATACTGGTTTATTTTTTATAGTTTCATTTGTTATTAATCGTGGAGCGATACACATTGTTTGTAGTTCTTGTAATAATAATTTCATACAATATGGCATATGAACCATTCTTTTTGTTTCTTTATTATCATCATATGATATTAATCCACTTTGTGTATCTATCTGAACCTTGAAAGCATCCGAACGTTTCATAACAGATTCTTGTAATAAATTGGCTGCTCCGTGTCCAATCATTCCGTCACGTTCCATCTCACCGATACGCAATCCTCCTTTGTTTGCTCTTCCGGATGCTGGTTGTCTCACTAAATGTTGTAAGGGTCCTGTTGAACGACTAAACATTTTATCAGCAACCATAATTTTTAATCGTTGATAATAGGTGGGTCCTATAAAAATATTTGTTTTGATTTGATCTCCTGTTATACCTGAATACATCACTTCATCTCCATTCTTTTCATAACCAAATCCGTGAAGAACATTTGAAAATTCACGAATATCATTATTTTGAAAAGGTGTCGCATCACCTAAAAATCCTCCTAAACAAGCACTTTTACCTAGAATAACTTCTAATAACTGATTAATTGTCATTCTACTTGGAATAGCGTGAGGATTAATCATAATATCTGGAACAATTCCTTCTTTTGTGAAAGGCATTTCCCAACTTGGAATGACCATCCCACACATACCTTTTTGTCCACATCTAGATGAAAACTTATCACCAATCCCAGGTATTTTATCTTTTCTAATTCGGACTTTACAAGTTCGCAAATCATCTTTATTTTTCATGACTATCACTTTATCAACAATTCCAGAGGTTGCATTATTAATTGTGACAGAGCGAACATCAGTCTTTTCAACTCCATTCGAAGATGTTGATGAACATTTGGCCATAATAGCGTCTTTATCAGTAATATATGTGTTTTCTTTTACAAATCCGTTGTCATCTAAATGAGAATATTTATCTGTTTTCATTTTTGTTACATTTTTTTGAAATAATGGGTTTCCAAAATATACTTTGGTTCCATTTGATTTTACTTCTTCTGAATCACTATAACTTCTATAATATAAACTCTTAAACATTCCTCGTTCAATAGATGATTGATTAATGATAATTCCGTCTTCTTGATTATATCCTGAATAAGAGCAAATGGCAACAATTGCATTAATACCATAGGGTAATTTATCAACATCAGTATAATCTTTATATCTGGTAGTTACAATAGGTCTTTGAGGATAATGTAATAAGTGAGCAAAGGTTTCAAATCGTGTATTAAAAGCAGAAGAATAAACTCCAACAGCTTGTTTTGTTTGTTGACACGAAAATACATTTCTGGGAAATTGACTATGTTCAGGGAAAGGAATATTCACAGATAAAGCACTCAATATTAATGAAGAATGAATTTCTGAATGAGTATGTTTGGGTATTGATGTTTCAAAATCTTTGGATATAAATGTATTTTCAGTTTCAATTGAATCAATATATTCTAAAGGAGCAGACTGACTTTCTAAAAAGTCAAGATAATCAGGATTACTGGATTGTAATTGATTTAATTCTTGTTGGAAATATGTGGATGTTTCAAAATTAATTGAATCATTTTTAGACAACATATAGCCGTGTATTGCGTGCTTCCAAGAACGTAATAATGAGATATCTCCTTTAATTAATCTATTTGTAGGGTCTCCTTGACCATCTTTGGTTAATCTAAATACGGGTCTAATAATTCTTCCAGAATCCGTAAATATATGGAATTCTTTACTTTGAATATTCCATGAAATTGATGTTGTGATATTAATAAAACTATTTACTTTTAATAATTTCATAAATCTGAATAATTGTTTCGGATCTTTATGAATACCAACTATAGTTCCATTTAAAAATACTTTTGTTGTTATATAAAAATCAGAAGGGATTAATACATTCAAAGATATCATATTTCCATCAAGTAATGCATTTAAAATTCCATCTTCTGATATATTGCTTGTAACTCGTGCCATAATAGATAGATGATTGATAATTCCTACATTTCCTCCATCAGGGGAATCTGTAGGACATATTAATCCCCATTGAGAATTATGTAATTTTCGCGGACCAATTGTTTTAGATCCTGAAGGTAATGGGCAGGAAATTCTTCTTGTATGAGATAAAGTTCCAAGCATAACATTTCTATTTAAATCTTGAACAATTCCTTGACGAGAAGAAATTCCTGTTCCGAAACGAGCTCCAAATGATTTCCCGATAGTATTCATAATTGAATTATCAAAAATATTTACATAATTCATAGGATTAATTAATTGAGAAATATCTGTTTGATTGGATGACTCAAAATTGATTTTATATTCTGTATCCAATTTTCGTGAGATATTCTTCTTAAAGTTTCCCCATAATTCACGATATAATTCTAATAATAAAGGACCTGCTAATTCAACTCGTTTATTTACATATGAATCACGGTCTGTTTTTTTCAAAACACCTATATGTGTTAATAACATCTTTCTAACAGCATATCCTAAATAATATGATTTTTCTTTATGATTACTCCCATAATTAGGGAATAAATTGTTTTCAAGAATATCATAGACATTGAAATTTTCTTTGCCGTGTGTATTTAAGGACAGTAATTTGTAAGCTGATTTTTGATTAAAAATAGGTTGAGAATCTTTGATACTTGGTAATAATTCTTGATATAATTTTTCTTTTAATTCATCAGAATCAGTATCATAAATAATCAATGATATTATTTCTTTGTCTGTTTCTATTCCTAAGGCTCTAAATAATATAAATAATGGGATCATAAATGGTTTCTTTCCTTCAATATTAAAACCTAAGATACGGACAACAAATGTATGTTCATATCGTTTTATGATATCTTCTACAATTCTATTCCCTTCTTTAACCGATAATTTAATTGTATTTCTTTTTAAGAATATATTATTTGTTCGGGAAGATTGAAATCCTTCAGTTGAAATGGATTTTATATTTCCTTGAAGAATTAATTGCTCATCTGGATTATCAACTATATATAATATATTGCTAACTTTCTTTTCTTGGGATAATACAATTTTTTCTTTTCCTTTAATAATAAAATAACCTCCGTGATCATAAGGACATTCTCCAAAATCGGATAATTTAATAGGATCTAATTTATGAAGAACACATAATTTAGAATGTATCATAATTGGGATTGCTCCAATATTTACTTTTTCAAAATTTCTAACAACAATACGATCATCTTCTTTATGAAAGATATATTTAATACCTATATTACATAAAACATTGGTTTGATAGGTTGTGTCATTTATTCGGGATTCATTTGGGAATAAAGGGGACAATATGTCGTTTTTGTAAATTGCGGGGGAAGATATAAAAATATTTTCGGTATCTGGTTGAACATCACCCGTTTCTTGATCTAATGTTTCTCCAAAGTAAATATGAGTTTCATAATCAAAATATGTTTTTTCTTTATTAGCTCCTTTCAGAATAATGAATGGATTTTCACGTTTAATAATGTTTTTGATCCCATTTTCATCTGAAATCATAAATTCATTAAAGGAATCAATTTGATGTTGAGATTTATAATAGTCTGTATCTCTAAAATAAGTGTCAATGATATCCCATACATTTATCTTCGCTTTTGTTTCCATATTATATAATGTAAGTATATTTATTTTAAATCATAATGTTCCGTAAAAAAATAGGTATTTAAAAAATTTTAATAAATAAAATATAAATTAGAATATGAAGAATCAATTATTTTCAACTGTTCCAGATTTTGAAATAACAACTGAATTACTGAGTTATTTTGGTATTCAAGGCTTTGAAGATAATCATTCTTTTACTAAAGATAATCTTCAATCTCTTGAAACCGTAGATAAAATTGTGAAAATAATTGATAAATTAGAAGAATATTATTTGCCTTGTAAGCATTCTTATATTAAAGAATTAAATGAGAAAAAATGTATCACTATTTTAAGACAATTTTTAAAAATACACGGATATACTTTATTTTCAAAAGAAAAGTATGTTCGCGGAAGAAAGGCATTACATTATCAAGTAATTCCATTACAAGTTACGATGAATACAGGAAAACCACCTCCTAAATCTGTTGTGATTTCATTTGATTGATAGACTATAATATATTATTGTTTATTCGTATACTATTGTTTATTCATATCCTTTACAGGGAGCAAATGTTTTTCGGTGCCATTTAGTAATTCCATATTGTTTAATTGCTTCCATATGTTTTTTAGTTCCATATCCTTTATTATTTTTTATATCATATTTTTCTAATTCAGGATTATCTTTTACTAATTGGAGTATATAATTATCGCGATATGTTTTTGCTAAAATACTTGCTGCGGCAATACTCTTATAAACATCATCTCCTTTGATAACACACGTATGAGGAATAAATTCATCCATAGTATTACTATAATAATGATTGAAATGATTACCATCTACTAAAATTTTAGTAAATGATTGTTTCGTTGAAATGTCATCTAAACATAGATGCATTCCATCGATGGCACATTGTAAGATATTTTTTTCATCAATAGTATCATTATCTATCATTTGTATGGAATAACATTGACTATGTTCTTGAATATAAGAATATAGTTCTTTTCTTTTTTTTTCCGAACATTTTTTTGAATCACGTATCACAAGCTCTGGATTTGGATCTTCTTGTAACCACATTACACCTGCAACACAGACAGGTCCTAATAAACATCCTCTCCCAGCTTCATCTAATCCAACTTCAAGAGTGTTTGGTGTTTCATACTGTTTAAGGGTTTTATGGTTCATAATATAATATAATATTGTATTATATTAGTAATATGCTTTTAAATAAACAATACAAAGACCGAGCCATTCAATCAAATAAAAATAGTATCAATAAAAATAGTTTCTTATCACTTGTTCCCAAAACGTCTATGTATTCTGTTGGATTACAATCGGTTATAACAGACCATATTCCCAAAACAAAAGAAATTCATGTAACACAAAAAGTACAAGAAGATTATTTTATCCCTGATTCAGATTCTGATGATTTAGAAGATGAGTTTGCGATTCCTAAAAACTTGGAATCAAGTGATATAATTACAATTGTGAAAAAAGACAGTAATGATGATGATGTTAAAGAAGATGATGATGTTAAAGAAGATGATGATGTTAAAGAAGATGATGATGTTAAAGAAGATGTTGATGATGTTGATGATGATGATGTTAATGATGATGATGATGATGATAATGATGATGTTGATGATGTTAATGATGATGTTTCTTTACCGAAAGACCAGAAAGGAGGAATCAATATATCAGATGAAGCGTGGGAAGAATTAGATATGGAAATGAATGGAGGTAAACTTGAATCGAATGATTCTAATGTAAAAAAAGTTTCGGTATCTTTTTTTTAAAGATAGTTTCAAATCGTCTAAATTGTAAATATAAATCCTATGATATGATATAAAATGAATCTTGTTTATATGGCAAATCCAACCTATGGTGGATGGGTTACAATGACATCTCATCTATGTTTAA
>MDTG01369444.1_pt1 | contig 18801 bp, 16 predicted proteins | sample 811421 | NCBI WGS metagenome assembly MDTG01 (sample SAMN05326645, study PRJNA326480) | marine metagenome | isolation source: seawater | place: Pacific Ocean: South East | collected 2011
GCAAAAACTTCTGTCATTTTGTTCTTATTTCAAAAGTTTATGCCAAAAAATTTAATCAGATTTTTTGTAAACAAGTTTTTTGGTTCAAATTAGATTATGTCTAATAGTGTGGTTGTTTTAAAATAAATGGTTTATAGCTTTTTATAATGATAGGTTTTAAAAAATTTTGGACAATACTTGATGAAAAACAAAGAAGAAGGTTTTTATATATTATACCATTATTGTTATTTGGTACTCTTTTAGAAATTATGAGTTTGGGAATGGTTATTCCATTAATAACAGCCATAATTTCACCTGAGCAAATTAATTTGAATATTTTAAATTTATATTTCGAATTTTCAAATTTTTTTTTAGAAAATGTGATTTTATTCATTATTGGATTAGTTTTGATTATTTTTATTTTAAAGAATTTTTATTTAATTTTTTTATATAGCCAATTTATAAAATTTGCTACTTCTCTAGAGGCAAGTGTGTCTAATTCAATTTATACAAAATATCTTCACCAGCCATATATTTTTTTTATTAAAAATAAATCTTCAAAATTAATTTCAAATCTCACAGCAGAAACAAGATTATTCACTAATGGTTATACCATTCCAATCTTCTTTTTTATTGTTGAATTATTAGTTGTGGTCTCAATTTTAATATTGATTTTATTTCTAAGTTCAAAAAGTTTATTAACTTTAATATTTTTTATGGGTATCTCTGGTTTAATTTTAAGCACATTATTGAGAAAAAATGTAAAAAAATGGGGCGAGATAAGAAGTGATAACGACAACTTTAAAGTAAGTTATCTTCAGCAGGGAATAGGGAGTATTAAACAAACTTTAATGCAGAGTAATCAAAGCTTATTTATTAATAATTTTAAAAAACACATTGATAGTAATGCTGATGTTACTAATAAAGCGTTTATTGTTTCTCAGCTACCTAGAATTTTATATGAAATTTTAGGTATAATAGCTTTGTTATGTTTTATAACAATTTTGGTTATTAGTGGTAAACTAAATACAGGTTCACTTATTGAATTAGGATTTTATGTTGCCGTGGCATATAGAGTCGTACCATCTTTGAATAAAATTTTAGTAAGTTATCAGCAATTAAAATTTTCAGATGTAGTTTTAGAAATTTTATCAAAAGAATTAAAATTGGAGACAAAAAGTCAAAATAATTTAGATAAAAATATATTTTTTAATGAGTCGATCACTGTTTCAAACTTATCATTTTATTATCCAAAAAGTAAAACCAAGACATTAAATAATTTGCATTTAGAAATAAAAAAAGGAGATTTTATAGGAATAAAAGGTGAAAGTGGTTCTGGAAAGACAACTTTGTTAGATACAATTATTGGTTTGTTAGAACCTCATAGCGGTTCTATTAAGGTAGATAACGTAGATATCAATGAAAATATAATTAATTGGAGATCAAAAATAGGTTATGTACCTCAATCTACACTGTTAATTGATGATACAATAAAAAATAATATAATATTTGGTACAAATGGGTTGGACGTTGATGATAAAAAAATTTATGAAGTCATAAAGTTAACTAAACTTGATAAACTTATTAAAAATTTACCATTAGGAATTAATGCACAAGTTGGTCAAAATGGCTCTAACTTGTCAGGTGGTGAAAGACAAAGAATAGGTATAGCTAGGGCACTTTATTTAAATCCAGAAATTTTAGCTATGGATGAACCCACAAGCTCCCTAGACTCTAAAATTGAAAATGAAATTATCGACTCAATAAATAACCTGATTGGAAAAAAAACTATAATTGTTGTTAGTCATAGAGAAAGTTTAATATCTAGATGTGACAAGATATTTAAGATTACAGACGGTAGATTAATTAACTAATTTATGAAAGTGTTAATTGTAGAACCAGAATTCGAGGGCCATCATATTTCATTATATTTAAGATTAATTCTTAAAGAAATGATTAAAAAAAATATTGAATTCAGAATATTTACCACAAAAAAAACAATAAGCTCACAACCTTTTAAATTGATTGATAATGAATTATCAATCAAAAAAAAAACTTTATGCATGCAAGGGTCAATCTCTCTCAAGAATAAATCATTACTAAATTTAATACTTTTTCAAATAAGATATTTTTTATTTATAAGAAGAAATTTAAAATTTGCTCGTCAAAATTTTAAGTATGATGTGGTTTATTTTGGTCATTTAGATCCTTTTATTTTTATTTTTTCAATTTTTTCAAATTTTTTTCAAGAAAAAATTATCACAGGTCTTCTATGTAATATTAGGTTTTATCAATCTGCGTATAAAATAAAAAAATTTGAATTCATAGATATAATTAAATTTTTTTTATTTAATCTAAGTCTTTATTCCTCTAGGTTAAAAAAAATTTTTATTGTTGACGAATTATTTTTTAAATATCTCAATAAAAAATTATCAAAAAGTTTATTAAACAAAGTAACCTTCGTATCTGAAGCATGCCATTTATTAAAAACTAGCAGTAATAATTTTAGATATAAATTTAGAATTAAAAAAAGAGATAAAGTTATTCTATTATATGGAGATTTAAAGAAAAGAAAAGGAGTAGTAGAGCTTATTAAAATTACAAAAAATAAAAATTTTCCAAAAAACATTAAAATTATTCTTGCAGGCAAACAAAGCAATGATGTTAAAAATTTTGTAAAAAAAAAAGTGAAAAATAATAAAAGTCAAAATATTATTATCTTTAATAAGTTTCTGAACTATAGAGAAGAATCGAACTTCTTTGATATTGCTAATGTTGTTTGGCTGGCTTACTCAGGTGGCTCAGATGGATCAAGTGGTGTTTTAAAACAAGCCGCTTTAGCGGGAAAACCAATAATAGAGTCAGGCAGAGGATTGATTTCTTGGATTAACAAAAAGTATAAAATAGGTATTAATATAAATTTAGAAAATGAAGATAATTCTATAAAAAAAATTAAAAAATTATTATTAGATAATAATGAATATTCCTTTTATAAAAAAAATATTAATAAGTATTCAAAAAAAATTAATGAAAAAAAATTTTCTTATAAAATTGTCAACGAAATAATTAAAATTAAAAAAGTTCAAACTTAGATTATTAAAAATGTATCTAAAAAAAAAATTAAAAAAAATTTTTATTTTCAATTATTTATATAGACATTATATTTATCCTAGACTTTTTCAGTCGGAATTTGATATTCAAATTATTAGAAATTTAAATTTAAGATACTCTATAGACGTTGGCGCAAGCTCAGGTTTATATACTATAGAGTTATCAAAAATATCTGATCTTTGTTTAAGTTTTGAACCAATATTAGAGGAGTTCACAAATTTAAAAAAAATTTTAAAAAGAAACGTAATTTTACATAATTGTGCTCTGTCAAATAAAAACAAAAAAAGTTTTTTGAATATTCCAATTAATAGTGGAAAATATGAATATCCTAGAGCTTCGTTGCAAAAAAGTTTTTTTAAGCAAAAAAAAATAAAAGTAACAACTAAAAAATTTGATACATTAGAAAAAAAAATTATGAAATCAAAAAAAATTGATTTTATAAAAATAGACGTAGAAGGCCATGAAAATAAAGTCATAAAGGGCATGACTGAAACCTTGAAATTTAATAGGCCAATATTGTTAATTGAGATAGAGAGAAGACATAATAAAGATTATTTATGGTTATTTAAATTTTTAAAAAAATTTGGATATAATTGTTTTTATACTGACAATGGTATTATTTTAAAAAAATTTAAATTGAGACTATTAAAAAAATTACAAAATCCAAAAAATGAAATTTATGACGAAAAAAAGAAAAAAATTAAGAAAAAATTTGTTAGAAAATATATAAATAATTTTTGGTTTATTCCCCCAAAAAAAAATGGAATCAAGAATTTAATTTTCTAAATTTAAATATTATGAAGCAATAAGTTACGAGATAAAGAATTATAATTAATAATATATTTACGTTAAGCATAAGTAATATTAATGAAGTTAAAATTAATGATATTATTATTAAAATTGTTCTTATATAACCAAATTTATTTTGTAAAATATGATGTAAATGATTCCTATCAGGTTTAAAAGGACTTTTCTTCTTTAAAATTCTTTCTATAAATAGACGAAACATATCAATTCCAGGTATCATCATGCAAACAAAGATCTCATCAGATACATTAATTAAATTGAGATTGTAAGATTTTACAAAAAGATAAGAGAACAAAAAAGATAGCAAATATGTTCCACCATCACCAAGAAATGTTTTATTTTTATAATTTAATAATGAATAATTAATCAAAGGTATTAAGAGTAATATCAAAAAAAAGACAAATATACCTTTAATAATTAAATAAAGCGTAACAATTATTATGAAACTTGCAGTTTGTAAATTAATACCATCAAACATATTTAGTGCATTGATAAATAACAAAAAACACAATGTTGTAAAAAATAGTGATGTATTTTCAAGATAAATTTCTCTAAAAAATGAAAATTTTAAACTTTGAATTAATAAACTATCATCAAAAAATAAAAGCAATAAAATAGAGATAGACAATAATAATAATTTGAGATTTGGATTTAATTCTCTTATGTCATCGAATATTCCAATTAAAAAAATTATGCTTAATATTAAGGTAAATGTAATTAAGTTATAATAATTATCAAACAGATTAATTGAGTAAAAAAAATTTTTAGGAGATAAAATAATAATCATTATAATATTTATAAAGAGTATTATTCCTCCAGCTAAAGGTGTTGGGATACTGTGTTTTTTTCGAAAATTATCTGGCTTATCAAGAATTTTATTTAAAAATTTTATTTTTTCAAATTTCAAAAAAATAAAAATATTAAAAATGATAATTAAAGCTAATATAAATTCAAATTTCATTTTTTTTCAATCCTATAAATAAAAGTGCAATTTGTATAAAATATATAGTTGCTAACCAACTATTGAAAAAATTACCACTAGGCGCCAATGGCCAAAAAGAAACTAATAAGCTAATCGTTATTCCTATTTTATATTCATCTAAAAATCTTTTTCTTAAAAAATATTTATAATAACAATGCTTTAGTGCCATGAACATTATTGCGCTATAAAAAATAGTTAGAAAAGACAGACCTATCAACCCATTTTCAGCTAATATTTGGTAATAAAAATTATGTGGATGGGTAGAACAGCCCTTTTCATTAATATAGAATTCATTAGTATCACATAGAATTCTAAATAAATTGGAACCTTGACCAAAAATCTTATTATCATGATACAAATTTAATGCAGTCATAAAATGAGATGAATGTCCTTTTGAAAACATGAGTATGTTATCTGCAGACGATAAATCATGTATAGTTTGATTTACCATTCTTTTTTGAATACCCTCAAAGTTTTTTAAAGTAACTAAAGTTAAAATAGCTATAGAAAAAAAAATTAGTAATTTGTTCCTTAAACTAATTTGATAGGTCATTATAAAATATGAGATAGTACCAATTATTGCTAAAAAAAATGATGTTCTTTCACCAGATATTAGACAAATATGTAATGTTATGAAAAGCATTAAAATTACTAGAAAATTTTTATATTTTATATTTACCAAGCTTGATAAGGCTATAATTATAAAGCAAACTCTCATCACATAACTTCCAAGAATAAGCTCTTTTCCAAAAAAACCAGAAATTCGATTATTTTCTAATATAGATTTGTCATATCCAATTAAATTTATTCCAAATATAAATTGAATGTAAGCGTCCACTACTAAAATGATCGATGATATAAAAAAAATATAAAATAATTTTTTTAAAAAACCCTCATAGTATAGACTTAAGTAGTAAAAAGCATAAATAAGAAAAATAAACCTGATGTATAGTAAAGAGCTTTTTAGAGAAAAAATTGGGTAATCAGAAAAAAGAGACCTTATACTTATATAAAACCAAAAAATTAAAAAAAAATAAATATATTTATTTTTGAAATCTTCTATCCGCTTTGTAAATAAAGTAAAAATTACAATAATTACACTTACCAATCCTACAATTGCATTGGTTGCAAATTTACTAAATATTAGTGAAATTGGTAACAAGGCTATAAGCCAAAAAATAATAATTAGTGAATTTTTTTTAAAAAGACTATAATTCATTGTTTTTTTTTCTATTAAATGTATTGCTTAGGTTAATATAAAAATAAGTCAATAAATGATCATTTTATTTAAATTATTAAATGTTTAAAGTTAAAACGGCTATAGTAACTTTTTTTAGTGTTTATCCAATAAATTATGGATCATCCGTTGTATGTAGTAGTTTTTTTAAAAATTGGCCGGGACGTAAAAAATTATTTCAGATTTCTAATAAGTACATTAGAACCAACAAAATTTTAAGCACTCCAGTTTTATTTAATAATAATATTTTCAAAATTCTGAGTGTTCTGTATCAAATATTTCATATTTATAAATTTTTGAAAAAAGGTCAGGAAAAAAAGATTTTGATAATAGAGGGTGCGAGTTGGATAGGATATTCTTTTTTTACATTTTATTTTTTTGAAAAAATTTATAAAAATGTTTTTATCATTTATAAAGGACATAGTATTGAGACAGAAATACGAAAAAAAAATAGCTCTTTTTTTGTTGCCATGATATCTAAAATATTTGAAAAATATATATACAATCATGTTGACTTAAGTACTTCTGTTTCCCAATTTGAAAAAAAAAAAATAAATAAATTATTTAAATCAAATCCAATTATATTTCCTAATATTGTAGAAATCGAAAATGATAAATCCATAAAAAATATAAAAAAATTTTCTAAATATGTTTTTTATTGTGGTTCATACTTATATAAACCCAACAAAATTATAATTGATAATTTAGTTAAAAAAATAATGCCAAAAGTAAGAAAAAAGAATCGTGAAATTGAGTTGGTTTTAACTGGAACAGAAACAAAAGGTTTTAATGAAAAATGGATACATAATATTGGCCATATCTCCAAAAAAAAATTTATTTCTATTTTAAAATCATCTATTTGTATTGCTGTGCCCTCTCAAGAAGGATATGGAACAAGAGTAAAAATTATTGAGGCACTATGCTACGGTGGAATAATTTTAACAACGCCAATTGGTATTGAAGGAATAAGGTTTAATAAAGATTCACCTTCCCCAATTGTATGTAAAGATTTAAATAAATTTTCTGACGAAATATTAAAATTATATAAAAAACACTCTTTTATAAAAAAAAGCATTAAAAAGGAGATTAAAAATTATTGTGATATGTATTCTGCAAAAACAGCTTCAAAAAAACTATACGACTTATTAGTAAATAAATATTTATGATCCAAGATATTTTAAGGTATATTTTAACTTTTTTATCTTTTCCTCATAATTTAAGAAGTGAGAAAATTTCTTATAGACAAAAAATTTTGATTGATAAAATCTATGATCTTTCAAATAAAAAAAAATTTTCTAACATTAAAAAGCTAGAAACTCACACTATTTTTAGCACAGAAATAAACAGATTAATTAATAAAAAAAAATTGAAAGATTTTTTAAAACAACCCTTTATTCAAAAAATGTTTTTTGTTCACAATAAATTTCATATAATCTTTTTATTGAGTAATTTATATTTTTCAAAAAATTGGAGTCTTTGGAAAAAATTGATTAAGGAAAATAGCGTTGGTGGACCAATTCCTTTCTTTTGTTATAAACAATCAAGTGGAAATAGAATTAGACAAGTTTATCATTTAAAAAAATTTAATGATATTTCGTTAATAAATTTAAAAAAGATAAAAAATGTAATTGAAATTGGTGGTGGTTATGGATGTATGGCTTCTATATTTAAAAAAATTAATAATAAAGTAAATTATTACATATTTGATACAAAGGAAGTTTGTATGTTGCAATACTATTATCTAAATTCTTTAAATATTAAAACATCATTAGATTTAGGTAAAGAAAGAGTAAACCTATTATATGATTTAAAAGATTTAAATAAATTAAAACAAAAGGGTCTTAAAGAGACACTTGTAATATCTAATTGGGCTTTATCTGAAATGCCAATTTCTCTAAGAGAAAAAATTTCTCCAATAATTTCAAATTACGATTACTTTTTAATATCATTCCAGACAAATTTTGAAAAAATTAATAATTTTATATATTTTAAAAGATATTCTAAAAATATAAAGAAATTTTTTAGAACTTATTTTATCGAAATAAAATCAATGAATTATTTTAAGATAAATAAGCATTTTTATTTTTTTGGGATGAAAAATAAATGAAATATTTATTTACGAAATATTCTAATTTTATTTTAGCTTTGATATGGATATATTTCATTTCATCTATAAATAGTCCTCCTTTTCACGATCTTAAATTAGAATTTTCCGTAATTTTTAATTTTATCAGGGGCATTTCACCGCTGATAACTTTAATAATTATAGTCTTTTATATTTTATATTTTAAAAAATTTAAAAACTTTAGTTTTAACTTATTTGAATTGTTAATTGTGATATATTTTTTTTCACAAATTCTTTCACAAATTTATTTTAATAAACATATTTTTTCATTAGATATTTATTGGCCTGTAGTGGGTATTTCCTTAATTCTTTTTATTAATTTATCTGTAAAGCAAAATTCACAAAATTTGAAAAATTTTCATAATATAATTTTAGTTTTAATTTCAATTTTTTGCATGATAATTACTTTTAAAATTATTAAAGAATTTTACATAGATCTAATTTTTAAAAAAGATTATTATTTCAATACAAGTTGGTATTCCGCCAACGCCATTTCGGAAAATGCTCAACTTCATGGTCAAGAACATCCAAGGTCGAGTGGCTATGGGAGAATGTTATGCATTTTATTTATTTATTTATTTTTGTCTTCAGTTTACATGAGTGAGCCAAAATTAAACGATAAGAACATAAGATTAAAAAAAAATATTCATCTTTTTTTGGTATGTTTTGTTTCATTTTGTTTATGGCATGTGCAAAATAGATCGGTTTTACTTTTTTTATTTTGTTTTATTATTTTTTTCCTTCTTCCTTTTGATTATTTAAAGTTTAAAAACAAATTTAAAATTCTTTCTTTTGTTATTTTAATACCATTTTTATTTCATTTAGCAGAACCTGTGGCTAGAATTATGTTGGTAAAAAAAATTGTTGAAGCAAAAGAAATAAAAGTGCGAAATCTTGATGTTAAAAAAAATACAATTACAGAAGAAATCTTTAGTAAGGAAGGTGCTGTAATTCAATCCAATAGATGGATTAAAGATATTACAAATCAAAACAACACTATTAAAGATGTAACTTCAGGTCGTTGGACTTTATGGATAAGAGCAATTGACAATATTAAGAAGAATCCATTTGGTTATGGTCCACAAGCAGATAGAAAACTACTTAATCAAAATGTATCAAATTTATTTTTATATTCTTTTTTATGTGGTGGTATAATTGGCTTCATTTCTATTTTACTTTTATACATAGTAATTATCTATCAATTATTAATACTTACTTTTAAACATCAAATATTCAAAAAGAAAAATAATTTAGAAGTAAAATACTCATTTTTTATAATTGCTTTTTTTTTAGTAAGGTCTTTATTTGAGGTAAGTTTTGGTATATTTGGGATTGATATGATTTTTTTCTTTCTTTCACTTTTATTTGTTGAAAATTATTTAAATAAATTCAAAAAAATTATTTAAATTCATACTTAATAATTTTATTTTTTTTATTTTTTTTAATTTAGTTTTTCTAACCTCTGCAACAATTTTTTCAAAATTGATTTTTTTAAAAAAATGATCGAAACTTTTATTTGAGTTATTTTGTGACTTATCTACAAAAATTATCACATGATTTCGAATGCAATCGATTGAAAAAAAACTATATATATTTTCACCTGATGCAATAGTAAACTTAGTTTTCGATAGCAACCGATTTAGTTTTTTAAAATTTAGAAAACCACAATTTTCGACAAATTTGAAATTCAGTCTATCTCCAACAATTTTTATTTTGTACCCGAATTCAGCCAAATCCTGTAAAATTTTTTTAGAAAAAAAACTCTTTTTATTTTTATTTTTTCGATAATAAATAACAAAATCAATCTCCTTTTTTTTATATTTAAATATTGTCAAATTTGAAAATGCATAATCAAAAAAACTATTTTGTATAGTTTTTTGAGATAAATTATTTTTTAGTAATGATGTGGAAAATAAAAATTTTTTATACCTTATTATAATTAACAATTCGCTAATTTTAAAAAAGATTGGAAAAAAAAATTTTCTTACAATATATTGAAACTTTAAGTCAGAATTGTAATTAGCTCCACCAGTAATTGGACCAATAATAGTCTTAGGAGGTAATAAAAAAAATATTAAAAAATTCCATAGTGGTAAATAATTTAAATAACACGTTTGATGTCCCTGTAAAAAGTGCTTCCAACAGAAGATAATACCCAAAAATGGGCTAAAATATTTGTCTATAAATCTAAGTTTTTTTTTACCTAATGAGAGATCTGACTTAATTTTAACTTTATGATTATATTTTAGTAAATCTTTTACAAATTTTCTAGCTAAGTTTCCTTCACCAGAAAATTTTGTGTAATCACAGGCCCATGCATATATTACTTTTCTTCTCACTTTAAATGATATTCACTTTCCAAAAATCATAAACTTTGTTTTTTTTTTCCACGTAAATAAAATTTAGTTGAAATTAACAATCTGGAAATTCTTCTAAATGTGTCTGTTCTTAATCTCCAAATAAATTCTAATCCAGCTCTTTCCATAAAAGCAGGAACAGCTTTTTCTTCTCCAGAAGCTATGGAGATTGATGCACCGATACATATTATTTTATAATTTGAATTTTTTTTTTGCAATTCAACGGACAATTGCTCTTGTTTTGGAGTTGGTAATGTAATGAAAACTAAACTATTTTCTTCTATTTTGGGTAGATGATTTTTTAATTCATCAATTGATCCATAAGGTAATGGCTGATGTAAAATTTCTACTTTAAATTTTTTTTTGATATATTCATAATTTTTTTTACTTAAATTACCAATTACTTGAATTTTATTTATATATTCTGGTAATGTTAAATTTTTGACTATATCTCTTCCAGGAATTTTTTTAATTTTCTTGTTAAAGAGTTTGGCAAAAATACCGTCTGGCCAATTAAAGAAATTTTCTGTAACTTTGATATCTCCTTTTGAATAAAATCCTAAAAAAGCAAGATTCAAACCTGATAATATAAAATTTTTTTCCATAGGTATTAAAGATATTTTTGAGATAATATTAATATTTAAATAATTTTTTAAATTGAATTTAAAATACGAATTTGAATAGTTAAAATCATAATTAAATCTTATTTGATTAAAAATATTTATAAATTGGTAAATTTTTGATGGAATCCTTAAAAGAATTCTAAATATATTAGCATTAAAATTATGTTTTTTTAAAGAGTACAATATTTCTTTGGTAGACAATAGATAAGAATAATAGTTTTTACCACTTGCACCACCCATTCGCATTCTAACGACTATTTTGTCTATATATTTGAATTTTAATTTTTTTACTAATAAAAATCTTAAGAATATTTCAAAGTCGGATGCAATCTTTAAACTATCATCATATAGTCCATGCTTCTCATAGACTTCCCTTTTTATGAAAGAAGATGGGTGAGGCGGCATCAATCCTATTTTTAACATCCAGGTTTTGAAATTTTTAGATCCATAAAACCTTCTCACATTAGAAAAATTTTTTTCTTTAAAAAAAACTACATCACCTAAAAAAATATCAAATTTATCGTAATTTTTTTTTATTTTTTCTACTACATCAGATATGACATGATTTGATTGGTAAATATCATCAGAATTTAAAATTGTTATTAAATCTCCTGATGCAAGCCTAATACCTTTGTTCATTGCATCGTAAATACCTGTATCCTTCTCAATTAAAATTTTGCTATTTTTGTGATTATATTTTTGAATGATATCTTGAGTTTGATCATTCGATCCACCATCTACAATAATATGTTCAATATCAAAATAATTTTGTGATAATACAGAATTAAGGGTTTCAATAATTGTTTTATCACTGTTAAAACATACGGTTATTATTGAAACTTTCATCTTTTTTGATATTTATAACAATATAATTTGAATCTTATATCTAAAATTTAAAGAAAATATGAAAAAAAAAATTGCTTTAATTACTGGTGTTACAGGCCAAGGTGGTTCTTATTTGAGCGAGCTTTTATTAAAAAAAGGATATATTGTGCATGGTATTAAAAGAAGATCATCTTCATTTAATACAGAAAGAATTGATCATATTTATATAGATCCACATAAAAAAACAAATTTTTATCTTCATTATGGTGATTTATTAGACTCGAACAATTTATTAAATATTATAAAAAAAACAAATCCTAGCGAAATTTATAATCTTGCAGCTCAAAGTCATGTTGCAACCAGTTTTGAAATGCCAGACTATACAGTTCAAGTTAATGCTCTGGGTGCACTTAAAATATTAGAGGCAATAAGAGTGCTTGGTATGACAAAAAAAACAAAATTTTATCAAGCGTCCTCCTCAGAAATGTTTGGTAAAATCCAAAGTAAGAAACAGAATGAAAAAACTCCTTTTTATCCTTTAAGTCCATATGCATCATCAAAGTTATTTGCTTATTGGATTACAAAAAATTATAGAGAAGCATATGGAATTTTTGCTTGTAACGGAATTTTATTTAATCATGAGTCACCTCGCAGGGGTGAAACTTTTGTTACAAGAAAAATTACAATGGGATTGTCAAAAATTGCCTTAGGCTATGAAAAGTGTCTATATCTTGGCAATATTTATGCACTTAGAGATTGGGGATACGCAAAAGATTATGCTGAAATTCAATGGAAAATGATGCAGCAAAAAAAACCAGATGACTATGTAGTCGCAACAGGAAAACAATATAGTGTTAAATTTTTTGTTGAAAAATGTTGTTCTTATTTAGAATTGGAAATTACTTGGAAGGGCAAGGGTTTAAATGAATATGCAGAAGTAAAAAAAATTAAAAACCAAAATATTTGTCCTGGCATTAAAGTTGGTCAAAAAATCGTTAAAATTGATAAAAAATATTTTAGGCCCTTAGATGTGGATAATTTAATTGGGGATATGAAAAAAGCTTCAAAAGAGTTGAATTGGCAATCAAAAACAAGCATCAGCCAATTAATTAAAACAATGATTGATGAAGATTATAAAAAACTTCATTTACAAAACAAATAATTCAATTGAAAAAAAAAATTAAAATTTATATTTCAGGTCAAGAAGGAATGGTGGGATCTGCAGTGTATAAAATTTTAAAAAAACAAAAAAATTATAAAATTTTGGAATGTAAAAGAAAAAATCTTGACTTGACTAACCAAAAAAAGGTCTATGATTGGTTTAAAAAAAATAAGCCAGATTTTGTCGTAAATTGTGCGGGTAAAGTTGGAGGTATTTTAGACAACTCAAAATATCAATCTGAATATCTGTATATAAATTCAATGATTGGACTAAATTTAGTTAATGCGAGTATAAATTTTAAAGTAAAAAAATTCATTAATCTCGGCTCTGCTTGTATTTACCCTAGAAGTGCAAAACAACCTATTAAAGAAGATTATTTACTCAGTTCAGCTTTAGAAAAAACAAATGAGGGCTACGCATTAGCTAAAATATTAACTCTTAAATATTGTCAACATTTAAATTTAAAGAAAAAAATATTTTTAAGCATGCAGCCAGCAAATTTATATGGAGATAATGATAATTTTGATTTGTCCTCTAGTCATGTCATGCCAGCATTAGTAAAAAAATTTCATATAGCAAAAATAAAAAAATTAAAAAATGTTGAGGTTTGGGGTAGTGGAAATGTAAAAAGAGAATTTTTACATGTTGATGATTTAGCTTCAGCAGTTTTATTTTGTTTAAAGAAAAAAATTTCATATGATTACATCAATGTTGGAGGTGGTGGATATATTTCTATTAAGAATTTAGCACAAAAAATCAAAAAGATTACAAATTTTGCTGGAAAAATAATCTATAATTTAGATTATCCAGATGGGGTAAAGCACAGAAAGATGAGTCTTGAAAGAATGAATAGACTTGGATGGAAATCAAAAATAAATCTTAGTAATGGATTAATAGATTACTATAATTATTTCAAAAAAATATATAAATGATATATTTTTTATGAATTTGCCGTTTTTTTCTATTGTAACTCCTGTAAAAAATGGTGAAAAATTTATTGAACAAACAATTAAAAGTATAGTTAATCAAAGCTTTAAAAATTTTGAGTATATAGTTGTAGATGGAAATTCTACCGATAGAACAAAAATTATTTTAAATAAATATAAGAATAAAATAAACCATATCATTTCTAAAAGGGACAAAGGTATGTATCATGCAATTAGGACTGGATTTGAATTTTCTAAAGGAAAGTATTTTTTATGGGTAAATTCAGATGACTTTTTAGCAAACAGAAATGTTTTAAGAGATGTTTTTAATTATTTAAGAAGAACAAATGATCAATGGATTACAGGTAGAACATCTTTTTTAACTGAGAGGAGTAATAAAATAAGATCCTATATACCTCTGTATTATCCAAGATTTATTATTAATAAAGGGTGGGCACATAATTGTATGTGGGGTTTTATTCAACAGGAGAGCACTATTTTTAGTAAAAAAATTTATAAACAAGTAAGAGGGGTAGATGTATCAAATAAAGTAGCGAGTGACTATTATTTATGGAAAAAATTTTCAAAAGTTTGTCCTTTAAAAAGTATAAATATTGATATTGGAGTTCAGCGAAAATGGAAAGGTCAAATGCAAAAGGATCTAAATTTATATTATAAAGAAATGAAAAAAAAAAAGTGTAAATTTAATATTTTTTATAGTTTTAGAATTATAATATCTGCCTTAAATTATCTTAAGCTAATAATTTTGAAGACAAACTGATTATTTACAGATATCAATATAAATATAAAAAATTATTAATATGCAACTTGTAATTTTAGCTGGTGGATTGGGAACAAGGATAAGTGAGGAATCTCAGATCAAACCTAAACCTTTGATTGAAATAGGTGGTAAACCGATAATTTGGCATATTATGAAACACTATTCTTATTATGGGATAAACGATTTTATAGTTTGTTGTGGTTTTAAAGGTTACATGATCAAAGAATTTTTCTCTAATTACCTTCTACATATTTCAGACGTAACAATTAATTTAGATAGAAACCAGGTAAAATTTCATAACTCAAAAAAAGATCCCTGGTCAATTACGTTAGTTGATACTGGTCCAAATACCCAAACGGGAGGGAGAATAAAAAAGGTAGCAAAATATATTAATGATGAGTTTTGTTTAACTTATGGTGATGGTTTATCTAATGTAAATATTAAAAAATTAATTAAATTCCATAAAAAAAATAAAAAACTTGCAACTATGACTACAGTGCAACCACCTGGTAGATTTGGTGCTGCAAATTTATCAGGAAATAAAGTTGTAAATTTTCTTGAGAAACCATCTGGAGATGGTGGTTGGATAAATGGTGGTTTTTTTGTTTTAAATAAAAAATCTTTAAAATTTATTAAAAACGATAGCACAATATGGGAAAATTATCCTTTAGAAACATTGGCAAAAAAAAAACAACTAATGTCATTTAAGCACACTGGATTTTGGCATCCAATGGACACATTGAGAGATAAGATATATCTTGAAAAATTATGGAATAAAAAAAATTGTCCATGGAAATTATGGAATGAGTAAAAGAAATTCTTTTTGGAAAAATAAAAAAGTATTTATTACTGGCCACACTGGATTTAAGGGCTCATGGTTATCAATAACATTAAAAATGATGGGAGCACACGTAACCGGTTATTCATTAAAACCTCCAACAAATCCAAGTTTATTTAAATTAGCTAATTTGGAAAAATATATTGATAAGTCAATAATTTCTGACATTTGTAATTTTAAAAATTTGAAAAAAAGTCTTCAAAAATGTAATCCTGAAATAGTCTTTCATTTAGCTGCACAGTCTTTAGTAATAGAATCTTACAAAGATCCAAAAAAAAATTATTTAGTAAATTCAATTGGAACTTTAAATGTTCTTGAAAATTTAAGATTCTTAAAAAGACTCAAATGTGGAATAATCGTAACAACAGATAAAGTTTATAAGACTAGTAATAATAAAAAAAAATTTTCTGAAGAGGACGATCTTGGGGTTACGGATCCATATGGAAGTTCAAAAGTTTGTGCTGAAATAATATCTGAAAGTTATAATAAATCTTTCTTTTCTAAATCAAAATCTTTGAAAATAGCAACTGTAAGAGCAGGTAATGTAATTGGTGGTGGTGATTTCTCTGAAAATAGAATTTTACCAGATTTTTTCAGAGGACTTAAAAAGGGAAATAAAATTGTTTTACGAAATCCTGAGCATATTCGACCTTGGCAATATATTCTTGAGCCAATTTCAGGATATTTGCAATTGGCTGAAAAAATATCTAAGAAAAAATTTAAAAGTAATCATGAATCCTGGAACTTTGCTCCAAAAAGTAAAAATTGTGTATCAGTTAAAAAGTTAATATTATTGTTAAATAAATTCTCTTCAAATAGAATAAAAATATACTATAAAAAAAATTCTAAAAAGATAAAAGAAACTAGTTATTTAAGTTTGGATAATACAAAAGCAAAAAAAACAATAAATTGGAAACCAAAATATAGTCTTTATGAGACTCTGCAAAAAATTTGGGAATGGTATGATGCGACCAAAAAAAATAGGAATTATAAAAATATTACGAAAAAGCATATTTATGAATATTTTAAAAAAAATTATAAAATTGAGGAAATATAATTTAACAAGATTTTATTGTTATCATTAAACAATATTCTATTATTATCAAATCTATAAAATGAAAACATTAATGGTACTTGGTGGATCGGGTTTTTTTGGAAAGAGTTTTCTTGACTCATTTATTAGTGGTGATCTCAAAAAATTTAAAGTAGATAAAATAATTTTGGTATCAAGAAATTTAAAAAAATTAAAACAAAAATTTAAGCGAAGTTCAGAAAAAATAATTTTTTTGGAACATGATTTGACAAATAATTTAAAATTACCTTTTGCAGAAATGATCATTCATGCTGCCGAGAGTACTACAAAATCTTATAGTCTTAAAGAATTTCAACAGGTAATTAAAAATTCAGAAAAGATATCAAAAAATATTTTTAAATATTTGAAAGAAAAACAAAATCCAATTTCTTTTATATATGTTAGTTCTGGCGCTGTTTATGGTAAAAGAAATTTTAAAAAAAAATTTAATGAAAATGAAAAAATTTTAATAAATAATATCAAGAAACTTGAAAAGAAAAAAAAACATTATGCTTTAAATAAATTTAAATCTGAAAAAAAATTTCTTAGATTAGTTCAAACAAATCATTTTATTAAAATTGCAAGGTGTTTTACTTTTATAGGAAAACATATCCCGAAAAATGAGACATATGCAATGGGAAATTTTCTTTCTCATGTTGAAAAAAATAAAAGTATTAATATTGAAGCGACAAATAGCAAACATACATTTCGAAGTTATTTAGATTCAAAAAAACTTGTAAATTCTTTAATGTTAATGTTGGTTTATAAAAAAAAAATATCATTTCCTATATTTAATATCGGATCTAAAAATGAAATTTCAATTTTCAATTTAGCAAAATTATTTGAGAATTTATTTAAAGTTAAGGTTTCGACTCCAAGTAAAATGACAAAAGATGTTGATTATTATGTTCCGAACACAAATAAGTTTAGCAGATATTTTAATAAAAAATTATCTACAAATTTAAAAAACCAATTAAAACAAATATTTATTGACTAAACACCTTCCTTATTAAAAAAAGAGGAAACACAAGATAAAAGCCTGAAGTTTGAAATAATAATCTATCCAATGTAACTTTTAACAAAAATTCCAGATCATAGGGTGTATGTAAATAAATTGCGTATAAAAGAGCAAAATTAAATATTAGAATTGTTATCCAGGGCATTAAATTAAGAAATAATTTTCTGTCTAAAAAAAATATCAAAAATAATGAAAATAAATTAATTATCCACAATTTGTATTTAACAAACGATATCAAGATATACTTTGTAATTAACATTAATTTAAAAAAAAGTATTTTAATATTTAATAATTCGTTTAACGATGAATGAATAATATCAGCCTGGAAGCCATAAAAACCAATAATATTTTTCTGTAGAAAAAACTGTATTAATGGAAAAGAAAATGAAAAAAATATAAGAAACAATTTCTTAAGCACACTGATTTTTACGAATAAAATAGAACAAGATGAAATTATCAAAAAATAAAATATACCCTCATCCTTAAACCAAATTACTGATTGAAGTCCAATTATTAAAAAAATTAAGAAAATAAAATTATAATTTTTGGTATTTTCTTTATTTAATAAAAAAAGATAAAAATTAGAAAAAAGTGTTAAAATTGAAAAGATCAAATAGCCCTGATATCCGCTAAAGAGAAAAATATCATAGCTAATAAAGACTATAAATGTAGTTGCTAATATTTTTATATAATAATTATTCTTAATTAAGATATTATTTACTATGTTAAAAATAGAAATTAGATAAAAAAAACAAAAAAATAACCTTCCAAAATACTCAAGTTTTAAAATAGAATTTTTCCAGAAAAAAGCCCAAATAAAAGTTCCTAAGTGTGGATATTCTGCAAAAGAAACTTTATCTAGGTTGTTAATACCATAACCATAATAAAAATTTTTAGTTTTATAAATCCAATGACTTAGTGCATCCCACTCTAATTTCAAATTTTCAGATATATCAAA
>MDTG01246271.1_pt1 | contig 18800 bp, 21 predicted proteins | sample 811421 | NCBI WGS metagenome assembly MDTG01 (sample SAMN05326645, study PRJNA326480) | marine metagenome | isolation source: seawater | place: Pacific Ocean: South East | collected 2011
AACAACTCTCCTGCTCCACTTTTTTCCATTTCTTTTGCAAATTTAAGTGCATCAATCCCAGTTTTATTTCTTCCACCATGAGTATAAATTTCCCATATACTTCCATTCTTTTTTGCATCTATCGCAACAACGATGCATTGAGAACCAAAATTTTTGGAGCTATCAATAACAACCTGCTTATCATTTACAGCAGCTGTATTTATTGAAACTTTATCAGCACCACAGTTAAGTAGTTTACTAATATCCTCAACACTTCTGACTCCTCCGCCAACTGTTAAAGGTACAAAACATTTCTTGGATGTTTTCTCTACAACTTCATAAATGGTATCCCTATTTTCATTTGAGGCTGTAATATCTAAAAAACAAATTTCATCAGCACCACCTTCACTATATATTTTTGCTTGTTCCACAGGATCTCCTGCATCTTTAAGATCTACAAAATTAATACCTTTAACAACTCGACCATTCTTTACATCTAAACAAGGTATTATTCGATTTTTAAGCATTTTTAAAAGTATACTCTATAAAGAAAGTTAACACCTATAATACATAAAACAATTACAGCTAAATACAAACTTATATAATCAAAAGATTTCATAAATTATTTAATTTCCTCAACTAAATCCTCAAGCTTAATATCACCATCATAAATAGCTTTACCAATTATTATACCCTCAATATTTTTTAAGCTCTTGGCTTTTTTAATATCATCTATTGATGAAACACCACCAGATATAATAACAGGACAATTTGATTGAGCAGCAACTTTAGATGTTTCTTCAAAATTTGGGCTTTGTTTCATACCGTCTCTATTTATATCAGTATAAATTAACCTGCTTACACCAAAATCATTAACATCATTCAAATAATCTAAGGTTAATTGATTAGAATTTTCTTTCCATCCAGATACAGATAAATATCCATCCTTAGCGTCTAATCCTAATGCTATTTTATTTGTAAATTTCTGGCATGCTTCTTTTAAAAAATTTTTATCTTTAATAGCGGCGCTTCCTAAGATTACTTTCTCAGCACCAGCATTTATATATTTTTGTATACTATTAAGATTTCTAATACCTCCGCCTATCTCAACTTTAATATCAAATTTATTAATTATATCTTTAATAATATCTAGATTTACCGTTTCACCTGTTAACGCCCCATCGAGATCAACTATGTGCAAATTTTTAAAACCGTAATCTTTAAACTTACTGGCTTGCTCAAGTGGAGACATTTCGTACTCCGTTTTATTATCAAAATCTCCTTTAACTAGTCTTACACACTTCCTATCTTTGATATCAATAGCTGGAAATATTTTCATATTTACAAATTTATAAAATTATCGATTATTTTTAATCCAGTTTTATCACTTTTTTCTGGGTGAAATTGTGTTCCAAATATATTTTCTTTCTCAACTGAACAAACAATTTTTTTAGAATAATGAGTAATTGCTGAAATAACTTTAGGGTCGGTAGGCATAAATTCATAACTATGAACAAAATACATATGTGAATTATTTTCTACTTCTTTAAGAATTTTACTTTCTTTTAAGATATTTATTTGATTCCAACCTATGTGGGGAAGTTTATATTTTCCATTCTGGTTATCTATTTTTGATACTTCGCCAGAAATCCATCCTAGACCTTTTGTTTCAGATTCTTCATAACCAACATCTGCAAACATTTGTAATCCTACGCATATCCCTAAAAGTGGTTTTTTATTTTCTGTTGCAAATTCATTTAAAGTATCTATTAAACCCCTGATTTTATTTAAAGCTTCTATGCAGCTTTTAAATGAACCTTGTCCTGGTAAAACAACCTTGTCAGAAGATTTTATTTTATTTAAATCTGCAGTTACATCTATTGTTGCTCTGTTTTGTGCAACTTCTCTAAAAGAATTTATTACAGAGCTTATATTACCTGAACTATAATCAATGATTGTGACTTTCATTAATTCTTTTTTTTATAAAGAACCTTTTGTAGAGGGCACAGTTTTTTTATTTTTAGGATCTAATTCAAGTGCTGCTCGAAGTGATCTAGCTAGTCCTTTATAACAAGATTCGATTATGTGATGACTATTATCACCATAAATATTTTCAATATGCATTGTAATTCCGGCGGATTGAGCGAAAGCTTGAAACCATTCTTTGAACAATTCTGTATCCATCTCTCCTAACTTTTCTACTTTTAATTTAACGTTCCAAATAAGATATGGTCTATTAGACATGTCTATTGCTACCCTTGTTAACGTTTCGTCCATGGGTAACAATGCGTGTGCATATCTTTTAATACCTATAAAATTTTTTGATGCTTTTTTTAAGCATTCCCCTATAGCAATTCCAGTATCTTCGGTTGTGTGATGTAAATCTATATGTGTGTCTCCTTTTGCCTTTACTTTGATATCAATTGATGAATGTTTGGATAATTGTTCCAACATGTGGTCTAAGAAACCTATACCTGTGTCAATTTTGTATTGACCTTTTCCATCAATATTAAGTTCTACTTTAACTGATGTTTCTTTTGTTTTTCTCGTAATGTTTGCTTTTCTGTTCATTTTTGAGATAGGTATATAATTATTATTCGTTTATATCAATAAGAGTAATAAAGGTCTTGAACTATAGAAATTAATATCCATTTAACAACTATGACAACAATTGTACTAGTTAGAAAAGATAACAATGTCGTAGTCGCGAGCGATGGACAGGTAAGTATGGGAAATACTGTTATAAAAAGAACTGCAAACAAGGTTAGAAAAATAGAGAAAAGGAATGTGATAGCAGGCTTTGCAGGATCAACAGCTGATGCATTAACTTTATTTGAAAGATTAGAATCAAAATTAGAGAAACATGCTGGTAATCTCACAAGAGCTGCGGTTGAATTAGCAAAAGACTGGAGAACTGATAAATATTTAAGAAGACTTGAAGCTTTAATGGCAATTGGAGATAAAGAAAAAAGTTTTATAATTTCTGGGACTGGTGATGTTTTGGAACCAGAGGGTGATGTTATTGGAATTGGCTCAGGAGGAAATTATGCTTTAGCATCAGCAAAAGTTTTAATGGACACAAGTATGTCAGCGGAAGAAATAGCAAAAAAAGCTATTAAAGTTGCTTCTGAAATATGTGTGTTTACAAATGACAATATTACATTAGAGAAAATATAATGGAAAAAACAAACGTAACGCCACTTAAACCTAAAAAAGATAAAAAAGACAATGAAACATTCATAAGCTCTCTTTCACCAAGAGAGATTGTCTCAGAATTAGATAGATTTGTTGTGGGCCAAAATAAAGCAAAAAGAGCAGTAGCGATAGCTTTAAGAAATAGATGGAGAAGACAAGCTTTAAAAGATGAAATGAGGGATGAAGTGCTACCAAAAAATATACTTATGATTGGTCCAACTGGTGTAGGTAAAACAGAAATATCAAGAAGATTATCAAAGCTTGCAGAGGCTCCTTTCGTTAAAGTTGAAGCAACAAGATTTACTGAAGTAGGATATGTAGGCAGAGATGTAGAACAGATAGTTAGAGATCTTCTTGAAATTGCTATAGCAATGGAAAAAGTAAAAAAAAGAAAAGAAGTCTATGCGCAAGCACAAAAGCAGGCCGAAGAAAAAGTTTTAGATGCATTAGTTGGAAATAAAGCAAGCGTAGCTACAAGAGAAAGTTTTAGAAAAAGACTTAGAAATGGAGATTTGGATAATAATGAAATAGAGATCGCTGTGAGTGAAAATAATTCTATGCCTTCATTTGAAATACCAGGAATGCCAGGTGCGAATGTTGGTATGATTAATATTGGTGAAATGCTCGGAAAAGGAATGGGAAATAAAGAGAAAAAGAAAAAAATGACCGTTAAAGAATCTCATGAGATTTTAATAAACGAAGAGTCCGATAAACTTATTGAACAAGATAAAATCATAAAATCAGCTAAAAATTCAACAGAAAATAATGGTATCGTTTTTTTAGACGAAATTGATAAAATTTCAGCTAGAACAGATAGAGTTGGTGGAGATGTATCTAGAGAAGGTGTTCAAAGAGATTTGTTGCCTCTAATTGAGGGTACAACTGTTAGCACTAAATATGGTCCAATTAAAACAGATCATATTTTATTTATTGCATCTGGAGCTTTCCAACTTGCTAAGCCATCAGACTTACTTCCAGAACTTCAAGGACGTCTGCCCATAAGAGTAGAATTAGAAGCACTTACAAGTGACGATTTTAAAAAAATATTAAGAGAGCCAGATAATAGTTTAATAAAACAATATAAAGCTCTTTTAAAAACTGAAAATGTTGATTTAGAATTTTCTGAAGATGGAATAGATACTATTGCAAATATTGCTACAGAAGTTAATTCTACAGTAGAAAATATTGGGGCCAGAAGATTACATACTATAATTGAAAAAGTACTTGATGAAATAAGTTTTACAGCTACAGACAGGTCTGGGGAAAAAATAGTTGTAGATTCAAATTATATAAAAACGAATATAGGTGAACTAGTTAAAGATACAGATTTATCCAAATTTATTTTATAATTTATACTCAAAATTTTGAGTTTCTTCATTAACTTGGACTTCTACAGCACCATTACTTAAATGAAACTTTCTTGCCATTTCTGTCAATGGTGACAGAGTAACTAGCCTGTTTAAATGATTACTTTTTTTGATTAACTTAAATACTTCTTTTACTATCAATTTTCCTCCTCCTCTCTTCTTTGACCAAACAGTATAAGCTATAGCAATTTTTCCAACATTTTGATCTCTGTGTGCGCTCTGAAGAAATGCGTCCTTACTCATAAGATCAAGTTCTTTTACTGATTTTGGTATTGCATTTGTAAATGCAAAACACATAACTGCTTGAATTTCATCTTTATATTTTACACCATATATTTTTCTTCCATAACTTGTTCTAAATTCATTATCCAGCTCGGGTCTTACTGGGTCTTCATTTGGATCACAACTTTTTAAAGAAATAATTTCTGCACCTTTAATCCATTCAAAAAAATTTTTAAGATTTTTTTTTAAATCTTTTTTTCCATCAATAATTTTTAATTTTACTTTTGATTTTAAAAACTTTTTTTTTAAATCAATCCTGCTTTTTCTAATTCTTGCTTTAAACTTAATCTTAAAGTTTTTATTTTTTGTTTTTTTCATTAATTAAATATTAATTTTTTTTTAAAAAAATATCAAAACTACCAGCTAAAGGGCTATTTACAGAGTCCGTATCAATTTTAATAATTTTTTTCATCAATTCTTGATTATTTTGAATATAATTTGGTATAGAATATTTTAGTATAGCTAAATCTTGAGATTTAAAAGGATCCTCTTTATTTTTTGATCTGCTACCTTTTCCAGTGACAATATTAATCTTACGAACACCCTCGTGAAAACATTTTTCAATAAATTCAAATATTTTTTTATTAGCTTCATCTAGTGTGTAGCCATGAAGATCTATTGACTTTGAATTTATATAAAATTCTTGGTTTTTAATATTATCTTTGTTCTTTACCGGATCTTTACTATCTATAAATTTTATCCAGTCCTTTTTATCTTTATCAGTTATGCTACTCAATTAACTCTCTGTCTCGATTAAAAGCCAGTTTGGATTATTTGAACTAATATTTTTAGAAAACTTCCATGTATCATAAACTTTTTTTACTTTACTTGGATCACCAGATATAATTTTACTTTCATTGTTTTTCACACAAGAAATAATTTCACTAATAAAATCTACTTTTACCTCAAGAAATCCATTTTTCTTTTCATGATTTTTAATTTCAGCTGAATTAATTCCAATAAATGTCATCTCAGATTTTTGACCGTTTTTTTTTCTGTCAGTTAAAGCATCTTGAAATTGATCATATATCTTTTTATCTAATAAATTCTTAACACCGCTTAAGTTTCCTGCAGAAAAACTAGTAATTATATTTTCATAAGCAATTTTAGCACCTTTTATAAAATTGCTTTGAGCCTCATCGTCAAATATTAATTCACTAGAACTTTTTTTAGATGTTTCTTTGACAAACTCAGGCTTAAATTCTGTTGGCATTTCATTTTCAAACTCGGATTTTCTACCCAGAATTCCTCTTAATCTAAGAAAAATAAAGCCAGCAATCATGGCTAGAAGTATTATGTCTATATATTCAAAACTGTAACTCATATTTAAATATTATTTAGTATGTTGCTTAATTTCAACTAGCAAATTAGACTAAAGACAAATGAACGCTATATTTTTGTTAATAATATTAATACCTGTAATAGAAATATATTTATTTATTCAAATTGGAGCAAAAATTGGTGCTTTTAACACTATATCCTTAATTTTTGTTACTGCCTTTGTAGGAGTGTTATATGCAAGATATGAGGGATTTAATACGTTAAAATCAGGTATGTCTCAATTAGTTAGAAATCAAGTTCCAATTTATGAAATTATATCAGGTGCAGCATTAGCATTTGCTGCAGTGTTATTAATTATACCAGGTTTTGCCACTGACTTAGTTGGATTATTAATAATTTTTCCACCTACAAGAAAAATAATCTTTAAAAAATTTGATAAGAAATATCACAAGAAAGAATTTAAAAAAAATGAGGACTTTATAGAAGGTGAATCTGAGGATATAGATGATAATAAAAAATAATTACATTTATGAGTGAAAAATATAAAATATTGTCTTGTTTTATTAAAGATATGTCTAGTGAAACTCCAGATGTAGAAAGTTTTTTGTATACAAAAGATAATATATCAAAATATGAACTTACAATTGATATAAGCTCAAAACCTTTAAAAAATAAACTTATTGAAATAGACACATCACTTAAATTTAAAGATAACAAAGGATCCGAAAAAAAATCGTATTTTGAAATTGTTTATGCATCAATAGTCAAAATTGAGGATGATGTTAAAGAAAAAAAAGATTTACAAAAAATTATTTTGTGTGATGTTCAAAATGAAATTTATCCCAGACTTGAAAAAATACTTTTAGGATTAATTGTTGATTCAGGTTATTCAGGTATAAAATTTGAGAAGAAAGTAGATTTTGAAAAATTATTTCATGAAAAATTTAATTAGAAAAAATTCTTTTTTAAATTACTTTTCAAAAAACTTTTATGTAATTTAAGTTGACTTTCAGTAGGTTCAATTATTCTTTTGCAGTAAAAATTTGTCGAGTTTTTATCTTGATTTGTTTCTGCATAATCAAAAGATTTCAAATCTAACGATGGCTCCTTTTGATCTATTAAATTTATATAAACTTTGGTAAGTAATTCACAATCTATTATTGCGGTATGTTTTGTCCTCCTTGAGTTATCAATCTTGTATCTTTTGCAGAGTGCATCTAAGCTTATTTGAGAGCCAGGAAACTTATCTCTTGCTATCTGCAATGTGTCTACGACAAATTTTTTATCAATTTTTTTTTTTCCAACTAAGGTTAACTCATTATTTAAATGTGAGAGATCAAAATCTGCATTATGGATAACAAGTTTTTTATCTTTTATAAATTCTAAAAATTGGTCAGCTATATCTCTAAATTTTTTTTTTGTAGCTAAAAATTCATCGGAGTACCCATGTACTTTAAATGCTTGTTCAGAAACCTTTCTCTCTGGGTTTAAATAACAATGAAATTGTTTTTTTGTAGGAATATAATTATCTAATTCAATACATCCTATTTCAACAATTCTATGTCCATCTCTTATGTTTAATCCGGTAGTTTCAGTATCTAAAATTACTTCTCTCATTTTTTAATATTTTATATTTTATCATAATTATAGTATTTTTCAGTCTTTTTTTATTAAAATTGTTTTTAAGACAAATTGTCGATTTCTTTCTTTTGTACTCGTTACTAAGTTGAATTTTTTTTAGTTGTTTATAGATTTTTAAATTAAAACCTTTTCTTAATTTTAATCTTTTAAAAATTTCAGACTTTTTAGCTTGTATATAAATTATAAAATCATTTTTGTTAAAAATTTTATTTTCAAAATATAAGGGTACATCTATAACAACAGCTTTTTTTTTAACATTTCTTTTTAAAAATGTTTTCATATTACCTCTAACTATAGGATGAACTAATTTTGATATAATCTTTAAATTTTTTACATCTTTGATAATTGATTTTGATAATTCCTTTTTATTTAATGGGAATGATTTAATGAAATTTGGGAGTTTTTTTTTAAGCTTTAAATAAAGTTGTCTATTGGTTTTATAAATTTTCTGAACTTCTTTGTCAGCATCAAAAACTGGGAATCCAAAGCTCTTGGAGACATAACTTTTGCCGCTGCCAATTTCTCCTACAACAACTATCCTAATCATCTTACTAATTCTAAAACTTCTTCATTAATTTCAGGTAAAATCTTATTCCAAATAAAAAATGCTTGATGAGCTTGATAAATAAACATCATCTTACCGTTTTCGATATAATTTCCATTATCTTTTGCCTCTTTTAGAAATAAAGTTTCACTAGGTTTGTAAATAACATCATAAAAAAATTTTTTCTTTCCTAAATCTTCAATTTTCAAATCAATCTTATCATTCTTACTTAATCCAACGCTAGTTGCGTTTATAATCATGTCAATATCAGCATTTTTTCCCCATTCTAAGATATCTATATTTTGAAATATTTTTTTTATTTTCTCGGCATTTGACATTGTTCTATTCATCAAAAATATTTTTTTAGGACTCATTTTATTTAATGCATAAATGATTGACGTAACCACACCTCCTGCGCCTATAATTAAAACTTTTTTTTCATTTACATCAAATTTCTTGTATCTAATTGCTAGCTCAAATCCAGCTACATCTGTATTATGACCAACAACTTCTTTACCTTCTAAACTGATAGTATTTACAGATTTGGTGACCTCTGCTTCTAAAGATAATCTATCTAAATATGGTACCACGGCAGTTTTGAGAGGAACTGTAACATTTAGTCCATGTATTTCATTTGATCTAATTTTATTGATTAAATTTTTTATTTCACTGTTTTTTTTTAATAGTATTTTATCATACACAGCATTAATTTTATTTTTCTTAAACCAATAATTGTGAATTGTTGGTGACAGCGAATGATCAATTGGGTTTCCTATTACAAAATATTTTTTCATTTGCCCTCGTAGATACTCAAATATTCTTTAATTTTTTTTATTGGTAAACCCATAATTGTATCTTTGTCTCCTTTAATTTCTGAAAATAGATTCTTGCCCTCCCCTTCAATTTGATAAACATTATAAGAATATAGATTATCGTCACTAATTTTTGATAAATATAATTTAAGTTCATCTTCAGAAAAATTTTTCATAGTAAGAGTGGCTTTTTCAGAGTGATTCCATATCATTAATCCACCTTTTGATATACATGCCGAGCTTATAAGGTGATGTTTTTTTCCGTTTAATTTTTTTAATATATCTAATGCTTCTTTCCTATCTTTGGGTTTCGAAATTATTTGTCCATTTAAATCAATTACACTGTCAGCACCTAAAACTATATAGTCTTTTTTAACTTGGCTAATTTTGTTCGCTTTTAATTCAGCTAAGTTTTTTGATATAAGTTCAGGTGTGGCTCCGTCTTTTCTTAAAGATTGTTTTATTGTCTCTTCATCAACATTTGCTGGCTCTGCGTTACAATTAATGTGATTTTTTTTCAAAATTTCCAACCTTACTCTGCTTTTTGATGCTAAGATAATATTAGGCATTTTTTCTGTTTATTTCATAAATTTTAATTACAGAAGCAGCTGTCTCTTCAACAGATTTTCTGCTTACATCTATCGTTGGCCAATTGTATTTTTGAAAAGTTTTTCTAGATTGATCCACCTCTTTTTGTATCTTTTCAATATCTATGTAATTTATATTTTGATTTTCTTTTAATGAATTTAATCTATTTTTTCTTATCTCAATAAGTCTATTTGGTTCAGCTGTTAATCCGATTATACAATTCTTTTCTTTGTTTTCTTTAACAGATTTTGGTATTGAATTTTCATTTACCAAAGGAATATTTGAAACTTTGTACCCTTTATTTGCTAGATATATTGAAGTTGGGGTTTTGCTTGTTCTGCTTACTCCTAGTAATATTATATCTGATTTTTGAATATCACTTATTGAATTTCCATCATCGTGGTTCATGGTAAATTGTATTGCTTCTATTCGATTATAGTATTCATCATTCAAAATATGTTGTCCACTTGGTATGTAAGAGGCTTCTTCTTTTAATAATTTTGAAAAACTTAAAATTAAATCTCCCAATACACCAAAACAAGGAATTTTTATCTTATTACATTCATTTGCTAGAAATTTAGACAAATTATTATCAACCACCGTATAAAGGATAATGGAATTTTTATCTTTTTTACACGTTTCTAAAATTCGCATTATTTGATTTTCTGTCCTAGTAAACGAATAATGGTGTGTTTGATATTTAAAGTTTTTAAATTGAGCTTTTAGCGCTAAGAAAATTCTATCTAAGGTTTCGCCAGTCGAGTCTGAAATTAAATAAACCTGGTATGGATTAGTCATGTATAAATTGTTTATAAAACCTTAATAATAAACTTATTTCAAATAAAATTATATAATTTAGATTTTTAAGTGAAAAAGCCCCTTCTAATTAACAATTTTAAACATGTTTATAAGTTTTTTTATAAAATGTATATAAAATCTAAAGTATTTGAAAAATGAAAATATGCCCAGTTTATTAATGGGTTGTATTGTGGATAAATTATGTATTAAAAACTAATAACTAATTATTAACTTTGTTAACAGGACATACAACTAAAACTAATAAATATATATATTAATTTAATATGACTCCTATTCAATCTTGTATATTAAAAAGGAATAGCAACGTAAGACCAGTTTGGATCATGAGACAGGCAGGAAGATATTTGCCTGAATTTCGAAAAATACGAAAAAAAAATAAAGACTTTATAAAATTATGTTTTAATGAAAAATTAGTCTCTAAAATTACATTGCAGCCTTTAAAAAGATTTAACTTTGATGCAGCAATTATTTTTTCAGATATTTTAATTATTCCACATGCTTTAGGTCAAAGGGTTAGCTTTACAAAAGATTTAGGGCCTCAACTAGAAAATCTCGATATTTTAAGTATCTCTAGAACTAAAAATAGTGATTTTAAAAAATTTTTAAAACCGATTTATTCTGCTTTAAATAGAGTATCAAAAAATAAACTATTAAAAGAAAAAGATCTAATAGGATTTGTTGGTTCACCATGGACAATACTTGTTTACATGATTAATCGATCTTCACCAAAAAAAAATCTCATTTCAAATTTTTTTGATGATGAAATCTTATTTAAAGAAATCTTTCAAATAATAACAAATTTTACAAAACTCCATATTTTTAATCAAATTAAAAGTGGAGCAACTATAATTCAGCTATTTGATAGTTGGGCAGGCTTAGTTGAAAATAACAAACTGCAAGAATATATATACGAACAGAATAGGGGTATTGTCGATTATATTAAAAAATTAAAAGTTCCTGTAATATGTTTTCCTAGAGGAATAAAAGATTATAAATCCTTCGTTAATTATGTAAAGCCAAACGCTATAAGTATCGACTATGACTCTAAACCTGAAAAAATTATTGAAAAAATTGATATACCTATACAAGGAGGAATAAATCCAAAAATTTTATTATCTGATAAGATAAAAATAAAAAAAGAAGTTAATAAATTTAAAAAAATTTTTAAAGGACATCCTTATATATTTAATCTTGGCCACGGAATTTTACCTAACACTAGCCCAAAAATGGTAGAATATTTTATAAAAACAATAAAAGATAAACAGTAAAGGATTTAATTATAAAATGAACAAAGATCATCCAATTGTTAAATACGGAAAAACAGGCGTTCTTATAATTAACCTTGGTACCCCAGATTCTACAAGCTGGTGGGATATAAGAAAGTATCTAAGAGAGTTTTTATCCGATAGAAGAGTAATTGAGGTTAATCCAATAATTTGGCAAGTTATTTTAAATTTATTCATACTTACTTTCAGACCATCAAAAACAGCAAAAGCTTATAAAGAAATCTGGATGAATGATATTAACATGTCACCATTGAAATACTTTACCGAAATGCAATTAAAAAAACTTAAGTTAAAAATAAAAAACGAAAATATAATTCTTGACTATGCAATGCGATATGGGAATCCAAGTATTAAATCAAAAATAAAAAAACTACATTCTCTTGGTTGTGAAAATTTAGTTATATTGCCTTTATATCCTCAATATGCAGCAGCAACAACAGCTACGGTATGTGATGAAGTATATAGATCATTAATGAGCATGAGGTGGCAACCTAGCTTACAAATAATTTCTCACTATGAATCAAATCCTTTATACATAAGTGCACTTGTAAACAGTATTAAAAAAAAATTATCAGAAATAAAATGGGTGCCTGATACAATAATTGCTTCTTATCATGGAATACCTAAAAAATATTTTGATAAGGGCGATCCTTATCATTGCTATTGTCAAAAAACCTCTAGGCTCATAAAAGAACAATTTAATAGCATACCAATAATGACTACATTTCAATCAAGATTTGGACCTCAAGAATGGTTACAACCTTATACAGATAAAACTTTTGAAGCTCTGCCAAAAGAGGGAAAAAAAAATATTTTAGTAATATGCCCAGGATTTGCATCTGATTGTGTTGAAACGCTTGAGGAAATTTTAATCCAGGGAAAAGAAAGCTTTATAAAAGCCGGGGGAAAAAATTTTGATTTAATCCCATGTTTAAATGACACTGATGACCACATTAGATTATTTGAAAGTCTGATCAATAAATTAAAAATTATCGATTAGATGAAATCTTTAATATTATACTCAACAACTGATGGGCATACAAAAAAAATTTCTGAATTTATTAAACTTAATTCAAAACAAAACTTTCAAATTTTATCAATTGATGAAACAAAAAATATAAATTTAAGTAACTATGATATGATAGTAATTGGAGCTAGTATAAGGTATGGAAATCACAGTTCAAAAGTATTTAAATTTATTAACCAAAATATAGAAGTACTTAAAAAAATAAAAAATGCATTTTTTTCCGTCAATGTTGTTGCAAGAAAGACTGGCAAAAACACCCCTGATACCAATCCGTATATAAAAAAATTTATTAGAAAGAGCAACTGGGTTCCAATGAAGTTGGGTGTGTTTGCTGGAAAAGTCGATTATCCAAACTATAATTTTGTAAATAAAGCTATAATAAGATTTATTATGTTTATTACAAAAGGGCCTACAGATACCTCACAGTCCTACGAATTTACAAATTGGGATGATATTAAATCTTTTGTAAGCGAATTAGATAGATTGTAATGTTCTAAATCAATGATTTTGTATATATTTATTAATTTGGCCTTGTAATTTCTATTTTTTTATATATATTGCACTTATCTAATAATAACCCCCCCCTTAATATGAATATTCAAGAACTTAAAAAAAAAACATCAGAGAACCTTATCACGCAAGCTGAAGAGCTTGGCATTGAAAATGCTAGTACATTAAGAAAGCAAGAAATTCTATTTGCAATTTTAAAAAAGCTCGCTGACAAAGGTGAAGAGATCACTGGTGGTGGAGTTTTGCAGCTATTACAGGATGGTTTCGGTTTTTTAAGAGCGATGGAGTCTAATTATTTACCAGGTCCAGATGATATTTATATAAGTCCAAGTCAAATTAGACGTTTTGGATTAAGAACTGGCGATACGGTGGAAGGTCCTGTTAGAGCACCAAAAGATGGAGAAAGATACTTTGCATTACTACAGGTAAGTAAAATCAATTTTGAAAACCCAGAAAAAGTAAGACATAAAATTGCATTTGATAACTTAACACCATTATATCCAAATAAGCAGCTTGTGATGGAAGTAGAGACAAATAAAGTTGAAAAAAAACCCGACTTAACTCCTAGACTAATTGATTTGGTGAGCCCTATTGGCAAAGGTCAAAGATCATTGATTATATCACCACCCAAAGCTGGTAAAACTATGATTTTACAAAGTATAGCCAACTCAATTACAGCAAACCATCCCGAGTGCTATTTAATGGTTCTTCTAATTGATGAAAGACCAGAGGAAGTTACTGACATGCAAAGAACAGTTAAAGGAGAAGTTATAAGTTCGACTTTTGATGAACCAGCCCAAAGACACGTCGCTGTAGCAGAAATGGTTATTGAAAAAGCTAAAAGACTTACAGAACATAAGAAGGATGTAGTAATACTATTAGATTCTATCACAAGGTTGGGCAGAGCCTACAATGCTGTAGTTCCAAGTTCAGGAAAAGTTTTAACAGGAGGTGTGGATGCAAATGCACTTCAAAGACCAAAAAGATTTTTTGGTGCTGCGAGAAATATTGAGGAAGGCGGTTCCTTGACAATTATCGCAACGGCCTTAATAGACACAGGTAGCAGAATGGATGAAGTGATTTTTGAGGAATTTAAGGGAACTGGTAATAGTGAAACTATTTTAGATAGGAAGATCTCAGAGAAAAGAATATTCCCAGCAATTGATATAACTAAATCTGGAACAAGAAGAGAAGAACTAATCTTCGATAAAAATGATCTACAAAAAATGAATGTATTAAGAAGAATTATAGCCCCAATGGGATCAATGGATGCAATAGAATTTATTAATTCAAAATTGAAAAACACAAAAAATAATTCAGAATTTTTCAATTCAATGAATAAACCTTCATAATTTAATATATATAAGTAATCAATTTTACTAATTTCTATTAAACACTTTTATAGATATAGTCTTTCAATGAAAAAAATAGCTGTAATAACCCCTTATAATAATGAAAATTACGATATAATTAAAAAAGCAAACCAATCAGTTTTAGAGCAGGGAGTAAGAGAATTTGAATGTGAGCATATAATTATAGCAGATGGTAAAGATAAAAATAACAATTTATCAAAATTAAAGTGTCACAAAATAGAACTAGATAAGAATTATAATGATAATGGAAATATGCCTAGAAGCATAGGAACAAAGTATGCAATAAATAATAAATATGATTTCATTATGTACTTAGACGCTGATAATTGGTTTTTAGATGATCATATTATTTCATTGATAAATTTAATAAATAATCAAAATCTTATAGCCTGTAGTTATAGATCATTTTATACCCTAGATGGCAAAAAAATGAGTTACATTGAAGATGATGATTGTCTAAATAAAAAGTTTGTAGATACTTCATGTTATTTAATACCAAAATTTTTTTTTGAATATATAAATATATGGCATTTAATTCCCAAAGAGACATCACAATGGTGTGATAGAATTTTCTTTTTTAATCTTCTAAAAAATAAATGCCCCATAAAATATTCAGAGCTACATACTGTTGCATTCAGGTCATTATATGAGGTGCATTACCTAAACAGCAACCTTGATTTGCCAAAAAATGTAAAAAAAAACACTGAGATAAATAAAAAAGCTGTAAACTTCTTTTCTGATCTTAAAAATAAACAAAATTTTGTAAAAACTTTTGGCTTTTGGTGGAACCCAGGTAAATAATGACAATTTTTGCTTTATCATCAGGAATTGGAGCCGCCGGCGTCGCTGTTATACGTATTTCAGGCCCAGATTCTAAAAATGTGATATTAAAATTAACAAAAGCTCCCTTTCCTAAACCAAAATTTGCTACACTCAAAAAAATAAACAATATCAACAATTCTAGAGCTATAGATGAAGGCATAATTTTATGGTTTCCCGGACCTCAGAGCTATACTGGTGAAGATATGGCTGAAATTCATGTTCATGGCAGTAGAGCAGTCATAAAAACGCTTCTTAAATCAATCTCTCAAGTAAATGGATGTCGATTAGCAGAACCTGGCGAGTTTACTAAGATAGCTTTTAAAAATGGTAAAATAGATTTATTAAAAGCAGAAAGTATTGGAGATCTTATTTCAGCAGAGACGGACATACAAATGAGTCAAGCATTAAAAATAATTGCTGGGAATAATTTAAAGCGTTTTGAAGAATGGAGAAGTGGATTATTAAAAATTTTATCAAATGTTGAGGCAAAAATAGATTTTCCTGATGAGGACTTACCAACAGATATTTTAAATAAGATAAAAATCCAATCTCAAAAAATTACAGATGAGATAGAGGTAAGTTTAAAAGATAATCGAGTTGGTGAAATTATCAGGGAGGGTTATAAAATATCTATAATTGGGCCCCCTAATGTTGGCAAATCCTCCCTATTAAATCATCTTTCCAATAGAGATGTGGCAATAGTATCTTCTTTGGCAGGAACTACGAGAGATGTTATCGAAACACATTTAAATATTGAAGGCTTTCCAGTTATCATTTCAGATACAGCTGGTATAAGAGAGGCTCGAAATGAAATTGAAAAAAAAGGAATTAAACTTTCACTTAAAAAAGCTAATGAGGCTGATTTAAATGTAATTATTATAGAGCCAAAAAGTAAGCAAAATCAGGCATTTCTGAATAAATTCATGAACGAGAGGTCCATATTAATCGTTAACAAAGTAGATAATAACAAAGTAAGGTTAACTTCAAAGATAAAAAAATTTAAACCAATTTTAATTTCTATCAAGAAGAAAAAAAATATTCAAAAAGTTATCACGTTAATAAAACATAAAATTAAAAATCAATTTAAGGGTAATGAAAATATTTTGATAACAAGAATGCGCCATCGACAAAATTTAGAGGATTGTTTCAATAGTTTAAAGAATTTTAACAATAAAAAAGATATAAATGATTTTGATAAGGCTGCTGAAGATTTAAGGCTTGCTTGTAGAAGCTTAGGAAAAATAACTGGCAAATTTGATGTAGAGGACATATTAGACAGTATTTTCAATGATTTTTGTATAGGCAAATAATCACCTAAAAACCTGGATTTTAAGCCTTTTTTTCATCGTTTTTGTTGGTATTAGCGGTTTATTTAGCCTTTTTCAGCCTGTTCTTGTAAATATTTCAATCAGATATAAATTCATATTATGAAAAAAGATTTATCGTTTGATGTTGTAGTAATAGGAGGAGGTCACGCAGGTTGTGAGGCAGCAGCAGCCTCTGCTAGGCTAGGTGTTAATACAGCTTTGTTTACTCATGATATAAATACCATCGGCGAGATGTCTTGTAATCCAGCTATTGGAGGTTTAGGAAAAGGCCATTTAGTAAGAGAAATAGATGCCCTAGACGGTGTGATGGGAATTGTCGCTGATAAATCAGGTATACAGTTCAGACTACTCAATAGAAGCAGAGGACCAGCTGTTCGTGGACCTAGAACACAATCAGATAGATCATTATATAAAAAATACATGAAAGAAATTGTTGTAAACTATTGTAATTTAAGCATTATTTCCGATCCCGTAATTAGTTTTATATTTAGCAAAAACGCTGTAAATGGTTTTTATACAAAATCAGGATCTAGAGTTACAGCCAGCAAGATAATTCTTACGACAGGTACATTTTTAAATGGTTTGATCCATATCGGAGAAAAAAAAATACCAGCTGGTCGTTACGATGAAAAGCCCTCCACAGGTCTTAGTGAACAATTAAAAAAATATAAGTTCTCTTTAGGAAGATTAAAAACTGGTACTCCACCAAGGCTAGATAGTCGTACAATAAATTTTAGTATTCTTGAGGAACAGTATGCGGATAAGGATCCTTATTTTTTTTCTTTTTTAACAAAAAAAAATAATAACAAACAAGTGTCATGTCGAATGACTTATACAAATAAAAAAGTGCACGATATTATTTCAAAAAATATTGGAAAGAGCGCAATGTATTCTGGCAGTATTCAAGGAGTAGGACCTAGATATTGTCCATCTATAGAGGATAAAGTAGTTAAATTTAGAGAAAAAGAGAGGCATCAAATATTTTTAGAGCCTGAGGGTTTAAATGATGTTACAGTATACCCAAATGGGATATCTAATTCTCTACCTGAAGATATACAACAAGAAATACTTAATAATATCAGTGGTTTAGAAAACGTCAAAATCATAAGACCTGGATATGCAATTGAGTATGATTATGTTGACCCCAGGGAACTCTTTTTAACATTAGAAACTAAGAAAATCCAAAATCTATATCTTGCAGGTCAAATAAATGGAACAACGGGATATGAGGAAGCAGCAGCTCAAGGATTGGTAGCAGGTATTAATGCTGCATTAGCTTTCAAAAAAATGGAACCTTTTATATTGGATAGGTCAGATGCTTATATAGGAGTTATGATAGATGATTTGGTTACTAAGGGCGTAGCTGAGCCATATAGAATGTTCACATCTCGTGCTGAATACAGATTGACATTAAGAGCTGATAACGCAGATGTAAGATTAACAGATAAGGGTATTAGTTTAGGTCTGATAAATAAAGAGAGAGAATTGATCTTTCGAGATAAGACATCTAAATTGCGAAAACTAAGAGGTAAAATGGGCACCCTTAAAATTTCTCCTTCAAAAAGTCAAATATTTGGTATCAAGATAGCAAAGGACGGAATTTACAGATCAGCTAAAGAAATCCTTAGCCAAAAGGGTGTAGATATGGATAAAATTAGGGAGATTTGGCCTGAAATCCCAAATATATCAAAGGAAATAGATGAGTCCCTTGAGATTGAGGCTCATTATAGGGGTTATTTAACAAAGCAGAATGCAGATATTATAGCTTTTAAGAGAGATGAAAATCTAAAAATACCTGAAAATATTGATTATGAGGCCTTATCTGGCTTATCGAATGAGGTAAAATCAAAATTTAAGAAAATTAGGCCACAAACTATGGGTCAAGCGCTCAGAATAGACGGAATAACACCTGCAGCTGTATATATTTTGTTATCACATGTCAAAAG
>MDTG01288655.1_pt1 | contig 18800 bp, 12 predicted proteins | sample 811421 | NCBI WGS metagenome assembly MDTG01 (sample SAMN05326645, study PRJNA326480) | marine metagenome | isolation source: seawater | place: Pacific Ocean: South East | collected 2011
TTGAATAAAGTGTGGGTCAACTTTATACCCCCCATTGGCGAGAACGTTATAGCCACTTGCTAATTCAAACGGGGTTAGGCCGGAGCTACCCAGTGCTAAAGATAAGTCACGATTCAGTTTTGCTTTTGGTAAGCCAAAACGCGTCATGTAATTAATAGAGCGTCCAACTCCGGTACGGCTAAGTACCCGAATTGAAACCAGGTTACGAGATTTATACAGTGCTTGGCGCAGACGAGTGGGACCAAAAAATTTGCCGCTGTAGTTCTCTGGGCGCCAAATGGCTTCAAGACTGTCATCTTCAAATACAACAGGCGCATCATTAATGATTGATGCGGGTGTTAATCCGTATTCAAGTCCTGCGCTGTAAACGAAAGGCTTAAAACTTGACCCTGGCTGACGGTCGGCTTGTATTGAGCGGTTGTATTTGCTCAGATTAAAATCATAGCCGCCCACTAAGGCTTTAAGTGCGCCATTTTGCGGGTCAAATGAAACTAATGATGCCTGAGCTTCTGGTTCTTGGGCTAACCAGTAACCATCATTAATTTGCTGTACGAGAACTCGCTTACCCACTTCAAATAAATCACCGGCCTGAGTGATTTCAGGGCCAATGTTATTGACAGATTCATATTGTCGAGCCCATTGATAATGTTCAAAAGGCATGACGAACTCATGGTTTTTATTACTGGCCAATGTAATGGACTGGTCATCAGGGTTAATGCTAGTTACCACTGCCCATTCTAAATCGCCTGGGCTGTTAAGGTTTTTAAGTTGCTCTAACCAGTAGTGCGTATTTAAATCTTTTGGACTTGGCGGTAAGAAGATGGATTTATCCACACGAGGTGTTGGGTCGCCTAGCTGCCAAATCGTGGGAGCAAAGGTTACGCTCACCTCTTGCTGCTCGGGCAGGATATAAACCGGTAATACTTTTTGCTCTGCTCTTAATCCGTGCTTACGATCATAATCGTGCAGACCTTCTCGAATGACACGCTGAGCCGTGGTTTGTAGCTCACTATGAATGGTGGTAGTGACGCTGTATCCCTTGGTGTAAAGATCACGAGGGTAGCGTTGCAAAAGTTCACTACGCACCATTTCAGCCACATAAGGGGCTTCTATTTCGGTGGCCAGACCGTGGTACTTAGCTGTAATGGGTTCAGAACCAGCTTCATCAAATTCTGCCTGAGTAATAAAGTCCGATGTGAACATGCGCGCAAGTACATAGTTTCTTCGGTAAATTGCGCGTTCAGGATTATTGATTGGGTTAGCGGCGCTGGGTGCTTGAGGTAAACCTGCAATCATCGCCAGTTGTGCCAAGGACAGATCTTTAATCGATTTGCCGTAATAAACCTGCGAGGCCGATTCCACACCATAAGCGCGTTTACCAAGATAAATCTTGTTGACATAAAGCTCTAGAATATCTTTTTTGCTTAATTCTTGTTCAATATGAAGGGCGAGTAAGATCTCAGTAAATTTACGAGTGAATGTTTTTTCGCTGCTTAAATAATAATTTTTTGCCACCTGCATGGTAATGGTACTGCCGCCTGAGCGTTTTTTACCTGTGGTGATTAACTCATAGGCCGCTCTAGCAAGACCTTTGAAGTCGATGCCGATATGGCTATAAAAGTTTTCATCTTCTGCGGCAATAAGTGCGTTGTAGAATTGCTGAGGCACATCTTCATAGCGCACAGGGGTCCGTCTTTTTTCGCCGTACTCGGCCATAAGCTTGCCGTCACTGGTATAAATACGCAGCGGCGTTTGTAATTGAATGTTTTTTAAACTCTCAACAGCAGGTAAGCTGGGAGCTAAATATAAGTACACGCTTGTGACGCCTAAAATAAGACTAAAGAAGCCAGCGGCGCAGGCTAAAATCAAAAAACGCAAAACAGGTCGATTTTTTTTCATCATTAATTGCTTAAAATGCTCGTTTACCCAGTAAATATGGGGTGTTGCCATTATAAATGGTTTTTGTTCTTTTCGCAGGATTGTGCTTATAATGCTTCAATATTCGTGCATTTTGGCATTTTTCCGCCTCGGATGCTGGATAAATTAAGGAATAGCAGTGCTAGCCAATCTATTTAAAAAGAAAAATAAGGCAGTCCTTGGGGTCGATATTAGCTCAACCAGCATCAAAATAATTGAACTTGCTGAGCAAAATGGTCGAATGCAAGTCGAAGCCTATGCATCAGAACCCCTGCCAGAAAACTCTGTGGTCGAACAGACCATTACCGATACTGAAGCTGTTGGTGGCGCAATTAAAAAAGCCCTACTTCGCTCACGCTCGAGTGTAAAGCGAGCGGCGGTTGCCGTTGCTGGTTCTGCTGTGATTACCAAATCGATTCAGATGGGCGCAGGCTTGTCAGATGATGAAATGGAACAGCAGATCACTTTAGAAGCGGATCAGTATATCCCTTATCCCCTTGAAGAGGTTGCGATGGACTTTGAAGTTCAAGGTCCTGTCGAAGGGGACGATCAGCGAGTTGACGTACTTTTAGCCGCTTGTCGAAAAGAAACCGTTGAGTATCGAGAAGACTCTATCGTGATTGGAGGTATTGAATCTGCGGTTGTTGATGTTGAAGCATTTTGCATTGAACGTGCTTTTCAATTGCTGGAATCTCAACTAGAAGGCGATCAAGTTGATACGGTGGCTATTATTGATATAGGTGCCACCATGACCACCCTAAATGTCTTGAACGAAGGCCGAATCATTTATACCCGTGAGCAAATGTTTGGCGGGCAGCAATTAACCGAAGAAATTCAGCGTCGTTATGGTATCAGTGCACAAGAAGCTGCCAAAGCGAAACTAGAAGGCGGCCTTCCTGATGACTATGAAACAGAAATATTAATGCCATTCAAAGAATCGGTTGTTCAGCAAGTGAGCCGTTCTTTGCAATTCTTTTATAGTTCCAGTCAATTTAATGATGTGGATTACGTCATTCTAGCTGGTGGGACATCATCTTTAGAAGGTTTGGCTCAACTGGTGCAAGATAAAATAGGTACCCCTGCCATTATCGCTAATCCATTTGCCAACATGACCCTAGGGGCCAAAGTGAATGCACAATTGTTGGCCAATGATGCTCCAGGTTTATTGGTGTCTTGTGGGTTGGCCATGAGGAGTTTTGATTAATGGCAAAGATTAACCTTAGACCATGGCGTGAAGAGTTACGACAAGAGCGCCAAAAAGAATATGTTGGTGTGTTGATATTGGTGCTTATAGCAGCCTTTAGCATTTGGTGGTTTGTGTCTGGTGCTTATAGCAGCGCAATCAGTGCTCAAGAATATCGAAATCAATACGTGAAAACTCAAGCCTCTGCTTTAGATAAAAAAATTAAAGAGATACAAGAGCTGCGTACCAAGCGCCAGGAGTTGCTTGATCGTATGCGCTTGATTCAGGAGCTTCAGGGTAATCGACCAGTAATAGTGCGTATGTTTGATGAGATGGCACGACTCATGCCTGATGAGCTCTTCTTGTCTAATGTATCTTCAAAAGGGAAAGTTTTTACTATAAAGGGACAGGCTTCTGGTAATGATCAAATTTCACAGCTAATGCGTAACTTTGATGCTTCACCTTGGTTTGCTAACCCTAATTTGCTTGGTGTCAGAGCGGGTAATAATGGTTATAACAGCTTTGATATGATTGTAAATCAATCGACTCCTGTTGCAGAGGGGGTTAAATAATGGATTTTCAAGAATTAACCGAAAAAATCAATGGCTTTGATATTAATGACATTGATTGGAATAACATGGGGTCTTGGCCCCTGGTTGGTAGAGTTGTTTTTGCTGTAATTATCTTTTTTGGTGTCCTTATTGGTTTATATTTCTTAGATATTCAATCATCAATTGAGAAGTATGATCGAGTGATTGCAGAAGAAGAAGACATTAAAAAAGATTTTGAAACAAAGGCTTTCAGGGTCGCTAATCTTGATGCTTATAAAAAGCAGCTTGCAGAGATAGAAGAATCATTTGGTAGTTTGTTGCGTCAACTTCCTCGGGATACTGAGGTGCCTGGCTTGCTAGAAGATATTACTGCGTCTGCGGTAGGTTCGAATTTACAGATTCGTTCTATTAAGCTTGATAAGGAGAAGGAAACGAAATTCTATACAGAGCTACCAATTAAGATTGATGTAAGTGGTGAATATCATGACTTTGGCGCATTTGTCAGCTCGGTAGCGGGTTTGGGTCGTATAGTGACACTGCATGACTTCACTGTAACACCCGTAGGAAATAAGAATAGCAAACAGCTTAACTTGAAAATTGTTGCCAAAACGTATCGTTATAATGATGAAACGAAGAAGCCCAAAAAGAAAAAGGCTAAGAGGTAACGACGATGAAAATACTATTATTACTTAGCGTTGTTTTTCTAGTTGCTTGCAGTGAATCGAATGTGGGAGACCTAGAAGAATTTATTGCACAAACTACGGCAAAGCCGAAAGGTCGAATTGCACCTCTACCTGAATTTAAACCTTATTCTGCCTTTATCTATAGCGCTTCCGCTATGCGATCGCCATTTGAATCACCAGTTGTCTTCGAAGAAATGACAAGTCGTGTTGATGATACGGTGAATGCCCCTGATATGAATCGAGTAAAGCAAGCACTTGAGAATTATAATTTAAGTGAGTTGTCTTTAGTCGGAACACTCTCTAAAGATGCAGATGGTAGTTTAAAAGGGTTAGTTAAAACACAATCTGGCAATGTTCATATGGTTGAATCTGGCCAGTTTATGGGTAAAAACCATGGCCGAATCATCAATATCAGTGATAGTAAATTAGAACTAATTGAAGTTGTGCCAAATGGCAGTGGTGGTTGGATAACAAGGCCTCAAACATTGGGCTTAAACCAGTCAGCTGGGGGTGATTAATAATGAGAAGTATAATAATGAAAAACAGTATCGTGGCCTTGTTATGTTTGGTCTCTTCATCCTTATATGCATCGGCCATTAAGGATGTAACCTTTGCATCACTGCCCGGTGATAAAACGGAAATGCGGTTGTCGTTTGATGGTCAGCCTCCACAGGTATCTGGCTATACTATTGAAGAGCCAGCCCGTATTGCACTTGACCTACCAGGCACCACCAGTGAATTAAAATCTAAATACCATAAGATTGGAATGGGCAACGCCCGTACTGCGATAATTGTAGGTACAGCAGAAAAAACCCGTGTAATTATCAATCTTTCTGAATTAACGGGTTATCAAACACGAACAGAAGGTAATAACTTGTTTGTTGTTATTGGACAGCAAAATACAGTTGATGAGCCTGAAGTAGGTATTCTATCTCAAGAAACATCTAGCTTTAGTGTAGCAAAAAAAGATGAAAAGGGTCGTATAATCGATGTTGATTTTCGTCGTGGTGATTTAGGTGAAGGGCAAGTTTTAATAAGTTTGAGTAACCCAAATGTCCCTGTGGATATAAGCCAAGAGTCTGGGCGTATTCGTGTGGAATTTAGTAATGTGAATATAGCTGAAGAGATGCGTAGGCGTCTTGATGTGCGTGACTTTGCAACCCCTGTGCGATTCATTGATGCCACCTTGGAAGCAGGTCAGCCGGTTTTCTTTATTGAGCCTACCGACGATCGTTATGAATATCTTGCTTACCAAACAGATAACTTACTTACGGTAAATGTGAAACCATTAACGAAGGCAGAGCAGGATCGCCAAAAAGAAGAACGCTTTCCTTATACAGGTGAAAAGCTATCCCTTAATTTCCAAGATATTGAAGTAAGAACAGTTCTACAGATTATTGCTGACTTTACTGGATTTAACCTTGTTGCAAGCGACACGGTACAGGGCAGTATTACATTACGTCTAAAGAATGTCCCTTGGGATCAAGCGCTTGATATCGTATTGAAATCACAAGGTTTGGCAAAACAACAGATCGGTAACGTTCTTATGGTTGGACCTGCTGATCAAATCGCAAATCGTCAGAAAATTGAGTTAGAGGCTAATCGTCAGGTAGAGGATTTTGCACCACTGCGCACTGAATTCATCCAAGTGCGTTATGCAAAAGCTACAGATCTATTAGCGTTAATTGCAGCGGAAGGGTCTTTGCTGGGAGAACGCGGCAGTGCCAGTGTGGATGCGCGAACCAATACGATTATCTTGCAAGATACGGCTACCTCGATAGAGGCGGTACGCCGAGCAATCAAGGTTCTTGATGTGCCTGTACGCCAAGTATTAATTGAAGCACGTATTGTAGTTGCATCTACGAATGTGGGTGAAAATCTGGGTATACGCTGGGGTGGTGGCTATGGTGTATTGAAAAACGATAAGATCTTTACCGCAGGTGGTTCCCGTGCCGCAACGACTGCTTATAATAATATTGTTGTAGATCGAATTAATGGTGAGGATCCAGAGGATTTCAATTTTGATGATGGCAATGTAGTAAACTTACCAGTTAATAGTGCCAATGCCACTACATTTGGCATTGGGGTAAATGCCTTTGATTACATGTTGGATCTTGAGTTGTCCGCAATGGAGTCTGATGGTAAGGCGGAGATTATTTCTCAGCCTCGTGTTATTACTGCAGATGGACAAACCGCTAGGATCCAGGCAGGCTCTCAAATACCTTATGAACAGGCTGCAGCAAGTGGTGCCACAACCATTACATTTAAAGAAGCGGTTCTTAAGCTAGAGGTAACACCACAAATCACACCAGACGATCGCATTTTAATGGATTTGATTATTAATAAGGATGCAATTGGAGAGGTTTTCAATAATATCCCATCGATAGATACAAATGAACTTGAAACTCAGGTATTGGTGAATAACGGAGAAACTATTGTGCTCGGTGGTATTTTCCAGTCTGAAGACATTACTCAAATTGACAAAACGCCTTTCTTTGGCGATTTACCCGTGATCGGTAGGTTGTTCCGCCGTACCACCCATACAGAAGATAAAAGCGAGTTGCTCATTTTCATAACTCCAAGGTTAGTGAAGGATGTCTTAAGCACACGCTAGAGAAATTTATGGCAAAACATAATATTTATTTAGTGGGGCCGATGGGTGCTGGCAAAAGCACCATCGGCCGTTTGCTTTCCACTGAACTAAAACTTGAATTTAAAGACAGCGATAAAGAGATTGAAGATCGTTGTGGCTGCAATATTCCTTGGATTTTTGATGTGGAAGGCGAGCAAGGCTTCCGAGATCGTGAGGTCTTAGCCATTGATGAGATTACACAAGAAAAAGATGTGCTGATGGCAACAGGTGGCGGTGCTGTTCTAAGGCCTGAAAATCGTCTTCATTTAAAAAGTCGCGGTACAGTCGTATATCTTAATACGTCAGTTGAGCAGCAGCTTGCACGAACGGCCAAAGATAAAAACCGACCTTTATTGCAAATTGATAACCCTAGAGAGGTGTTGACGCGACTTATGGCTCAACGAGATCCTCTGTATCAAGAGGTTGCTGACATAACTATCTATACGGATGACCGTAATCCTAAATTTGTTGTACAAGAAATCTTAAAACGATTATCTGAGATTAATATCATTGAGTAACATGAAAACCCTAACTGTTGATCTGGGGGCGCGCAGCTACCCAATTTTTATCGGCCAGAATCTATTAACGGATCCATCACTAGTTGCACCTCATGTGAAGGGTAAGCAAGTGATGATTGTTACCAACGATACGGTAGCCCCACTTTACCTCGCTAAGGTAAAAAAATTATTTGCGGGTTATCAGGTTGATGAAGTTATCCTGCCAGATGGCGAGGAGTATAAAAATTTAGAGCACCTCAATCTTATATTTGATGCCTTGTTACAAAAACGTCACAACCGAACCACTACGCTTGTCGCTCTTGGTGGTGGTGTCGTGGGTGATATGACAGGATTTGCGGCAGCAAGTTATCAGCGTGGTGTTGAATTTATTCAAATCCCTACCACCTTACTCTCTCAAGTGGACTCTTCAGTGGGTGGTAAGACGGGTGTTAATCACGCGCTTGGTAAGAACATGATAGGGGCGTTTCACCAACCTAACTGTGTGTTAATTGATGTAAATAGCTTAAATACACTGCCCCAGAATGAGCTGGCTGCCGGCCTGGCAGAAGTCATTAAGTATGGCTTGATTTGTGATTTACCATTCTACCATTGGTTAGATGAAAACATTGAGTCCTTAAATGCAAAGCAAACAGATGCTTTAATTTACGCCATAGAGACCTCTTGCTTAAATAAAGCCAAGGTTGTTGCCTTGGATGAGAGAGAAGGGGGGATTCGTGCGATTCTAAACCTAGGTCATACCTTTGGTCACGCCATTGAAACGGATCAGGGCTATGGTAACTGGCTTCACGGTGAGGCGGTGGCAACAGGCATGTTGATGGCGGCTGATCTATCTGCACGCTTAGGCTGGATTGGTGAAAAGGATGTGCAACACATTGAAGCATTATTATTAAAAGCACACCTTCCTGTTAAGTGTCCGCAGGGGATGAGTGCTGATCGATTTAAAGATTTAATGGCTGTAGACAAAAAGGTGTTAGATGGTAAGCTGAGGTTGGTTCTTCTACGAGCAATGGGTGAAGCCATCACCACATCAGACTTCGCATTAGAGCACTTTGAGGCTACTCTGACGCACCTGACCAACTAATAATAAAATGGAGGGCAAGATGGCTGACTCACTCAAGGCATCTCCCGACATTATCTTACTGGGGGAGCGCGAACAGCAACTGGACATGCTGCTGCACGTCCAAGAATTTAGCGCCATGGCGGTATTGATTACCGGCCCCAGCAGCATTGGTAAAACCGCTCTACTTGAAGCTGCCGTTGCGCAGCTTTCGATTCATCACCAAACTATTCATGTTAGTGCCTTCGCCACTAACCAGCTTGCTGACTTAATTGATGAAATTTCAACGCAGTTAGGTTGTGCTGCGAACTTGGTCGACCTAGACAAGCAGCTTGCCCAAATATCAGAACAGCAAGAAACCCTCCACCTTGTCATCGATGATGCGCATTTACTCAATGAAGATGTGATCGCTCTTCTACTTGAGAAGTCAGCCATGCCCAATGGTTGGCGCTTGATTTTATGTGGTGATGAATCATTAAAACCGCGACTTAAAAGCTTACAAAGTCAGTTTGAGCATAAACTTTATCATTTAATCGAGCTCTCTCCGCTCACCGAAGAAGAAAGCGAAGCGTTTATCTCTCAGCTGTTTAAACGCTCGGGAATTGATGTGGTGCCCATAAGTATTAAAGATATGCATCAATTATGGCTGCTTAGTAAAGGTGTGCCCGGCAAGTTAATTGAACTTGTTGAGCTTGAACAAGTTAATCGCCGGCAGCGCACTAGCCGATTCCCTGTTGGTCATATCGCAGCTGTATGTTTGATTGGGTCAGCCTTGTTTGTATCATTCCTTTATCAAGGACATGAAGCTGACAAGCAAACAGATGATGTCATCGCGCAGCTCCTGCAAGAGCAAAAGGATCGCTTGAGCAGTGGTAAGGGTGCCCAAGTCATAGCTGAATCGGAAGGCTTGATGGCAGACGAAATGACCCTTTCTATTGATCAACAGCCAGTTACCCATAAAGCCTTAGGGTATGAAACAGAATCTCAGGATAATGATCCAGCGGTGACTTCTCTTCCCAATAAGAGTGTTAAAGCACAACCAAAAGCTGAAATATTAGCTGAATCTATCCCTAAAAGGGTAGAGACTCAGGCAAAACCCCTAGGCAAAATAGCTAATACTATAGCGGTTAATAAGGCTTCTCAAATCGAGTCAAGCCCACCTCAGGTTGGCGCGCCAAGTCATCCTTTGCTGTCGGCACCCAGTCAATCCTATGCTTTGCAATTATTGGGTGTTCGTAATGAGGCCAGCGCAAAAGCCTTTGTGCAACGATTTACTCGTCAAATGGATGGCAGTAAATTAAATATTTATGAAACACGCTATAAGGGTGAGCCTTGGTTTGTGGTGGTTTATGGGCCTATAGGCAATAAGCAGCAAGCAAGCAAACAAGCTAACCAGCTCTCAAAAACGTTAAAAGGCCAGCCATGGGTGAGGCCAATAAGCAAGATTCAGGCGGATATTAGGCAGATACAATAACGTTAATTTAAGTCAAAAATCGTTACAAAATGTAATTGATTTCACCCCTTTTCTAACAGGGTTACCCCCTTGATTGGCTAATTTATTTGAGCCTGTCCCTTCTCGTGTGTAGAATAAGCCTCCTTTTGTCTGTTCAAAGCTACTGAATCGGCGTCCAAATGCCATATAAGGCATTGATTTATAAAGAATTTTTGATGAGAGCGTCTATGAAAACAGGTCTGTACACTCCAGGTGAATTCAAAGACAACTGCGGTTTTGGCTTGATTGCCCATATGGAAGGCCAAACGAGTCACGACCTATTGCGTACGGCCATTGAATCATTGACTTGTATGACACACCGCGGTGGTATCGCGGCTGATGGTAAGACAGGTGATGGTTGTGGCCTTTTGATTCAAAAGCCAGATGGCTTTCTTCGCCAAGTTGCTAAATCTGACTTGGGTATTGATCTACCTGAGCAGTACGCTGTGGGTATGATCTTTTTAGATCTAGATGCATCCATTGCCGATAAGCAACGTGCCGCAATGGGAACGGCTTTTGCTGATCAAGGTCTGGAAGTTAAAGGCTGGCGCGAAGTGCCAACTAATAACGACTGCCTTGGCCCTATGGCAGTAGACTGCCTGCCTCGCTTTGAACAAGTTTTTGTTTGTGCAAAAGAGACGCTTACAGAACAAGCGTTCGCTGTAAAGTTATACTATGCACGACGCAAAGCAGAGCTAGCCTTATCTGAGTTCGCTGATTTTTATATCTGCTCATTGTCTGAAAAAACCTTATCTTATAAAGGTTTGATGATGCCAGTAGACCTTCCAAACTTTTATCTAGACCTAGGTGATGAACGTTTAGAAACCGCTATCTGTGTATTCCATCAGCGCTTCTCTACAAATACAGCACCACGCTGGCCTTTGGCTCAGCCTTTCCGTTTATTAGCTCATAACGGTGAAATTAATACGATTCGCGGTAACCGTAACTGGGCTGCGGCACGTGGTAGCAAATTTGAATCCCCATTACTTGAAAACCTAGATTCTATCCAGCCTGTTGTGAATACAACGGGTTCTGACTCATCATCTATGGATAACATGCTTGAGCTATTGCATACCGGTGGTATGGATATGTTCCGTGCCATTCGTATGATGATTCCGCCAGCGTGGCAGAATGTTGAAACCATGGATGCTGACCTACGTGCATTTTATGACTACAACTCTATGCACATGGAACCTTGGGATGGCCCAGCTGGCTTGGTGATTACCGATGGTCGTTATGCGGTTTGTGGACTTGACCGTAACGGTTTACGTCCTTCTCGCTGGGTGAAAACCAAAAATGGTTTCATCACCGTTGCCTATGAAATTGGTACGCACAGCTATAAACCAGAAGATGTCATTTCTAAAGGTCGTGTTGGCCCTGGTCAGATTTTAGCGATCGATACGCAAACGGGCGAACTACTTGAAGCAGACGAAATTGATAACCGATTGAAGAACTCTCAGCCTTACAGTAAGTGGCTGAAAGAAAACTCAATGCGTATTGAATCCCGTTTAGAGCTTCAAAGTTTTCAAGAAAGCAGTTTGGATAAAGACGAATTAAAAGCCCGTCAAAAACTGCACCTAATAAGCTTTGAAGAGCGCGAGCAAGTGTTACGCCCAATGGCTGAGCAAGGTGTTGAGGGAACGGGTTCAATGGGCGACGATGCTCCAATGGCTGTTTTATCGCAGAAATCTCGTCATATTGCTGATTATTTCCGTCAGATGTTTGCCCAGGTAACGAACCCGCCAATCGATCCATTGCGTGAAGCGATTGTTATGTCCCTCGAGACCTGCATTGGTAAAGAGAAAAACGTTTTTGTTGAAAACGCTGACCATGCCAGTCGTATTGTTTTGACCAGCCCAGTTTTGTCACCGCTGAAATTTAATGGCTTAAAGAGTACAGGCAAAGAGGAGTTTAATTTCACTACCTTGTCTTTAGGTTATGCTGCTGATCTAGGATTAAAAGACGCGATTGCCGGTTTGGTTGAGCAAGCGGTTAATGCTGCGCGCGAAGGCGTGACCATTCTAATCCTTTCTGACCGAGATATTAATGCAGGTCATTTGGTGATCCCTTCTGCCATGGCAACGGGTGCGGTTCACCACGGATTAATTGCAAAAGGTTTACGAACCGAAAGCAACCTTGTAATCGAAACCGGTGATGCACGTGATGCTCACCACTTTGCAGTATTACTTGGCTTTGGTGCTACGGCGGTATACCCATGGTTAACTTATGAAGTGTTGGCCGATATGCATAGTAGTGGTGAGCTGCTAGGTGATCCACTGCAATCAAACCAAAATTTCCGTAAAGGGATTCGTAAAGGTTTATTAAAAATCCTTTCTAAAATGGGGATTTCAACCATTGCGTCTTACCGTGGTTCTCAATTATTTGAAGGCATCGGTCTAGCCACAGATGTGGTTGATACTTGTTTCTGTGGTGTGAGCAGTCGAATTCAAGGTGCTGGTTTCGATGACTTCCAAGAAGATTTAGTCCGTAATGCAGCGAATGCTTGGAAGCCACGTAAAGGTATGGATCAAGGCGGCTTGTTGAAATATGTTCATGGTGGTGAGTACCATGCGTTCAATCCGGATGTCATTACAACGATTCAAGATGCTGTTCAAACAGGATCACAAGCAGCCTATGATAAATACGCTGACCTTGTAAATAATCGCCCTGCGGCCACATTACGTGACCTGCTAGCTATTAAAACCACGAATAGTATTTCGATTGATGAAGTTGAGCCGATCGAAGCTATTTTCCCTCGCTTCGACTCTGCCGCTATGTCTCTTGGTGCTCTTTCTCCAGAAGCGCACGAAGCGTTAGCGCAGGCCATGAATGAGTTAGGCGGTAATTCTAACTCGGGTGAAGGTGGCGAAGATCCTAAGCGTTATGGCACGTTGAAAAATTCTAAGATTAAGCAGATTGCATCGGGTCGATTTGGTGTGACACCACACTATTTATCCAGCGCAGATGTATTGCAAATCAAGGTTGCGCAAGGCGCCAAGCCAGGTGAAGGTGGCCAGCTGCCGGGCGGCAAAGTAAATAACCTTATCGCCACCTTGCGTTATTCGGTTCCTGGTGTGACGTTAATCTCGCCACCTCCACATCACGATATTTACTCTATCGAAGATTTGGCTCAGTTGATTTATGACCTGAAGCAAGTGAATCCACGTGCCAAAGTGTCCGTTAAACTAGTATCGGAGCCAGGTGTGGGAACGATTGCGGCGGGTGTGGCAAAAGCCTACGCTGACTTAATCACCATCTCGGGTTACGACGGTGGTACAGCAGCATCGCCATTAACGTCGATTAAATATGCGGGCTCGCCATTCGAGCTTGGCTTGTCAGAGGCGCATCAAACATTGCGAGCGAATGACCTTCGCGGAAACGTTCGTTTACAAACAGACGGCGGTTTAAAAACCGGTTTGGACATTGTAAAAGCGGCCATGTTAGGTGCAGAAAGCTTTGGCTTTGGTACCACACCTATGGTGGCAATGGGCTGTAAATACCTACGTATTTGTCACCTTAATAACTGTGCAACAGGTGTTGCAACACAAAACGATGAGCTACGTGAGAAACACTTCATTGGCACCGTGGAAATGGTTAAAAACTTCTTCCGTTTTGTCGCAGAAGAAACCCGTCAATGGATGGCAGCAGTTGGTGTTCGTTCACTAGGTGAATTGGTCGGTCGTACTGATTTGCTTGAAATGATCGAAGGCGCTACCAACAAACAAAAGAATATCGATCTTACTCCGTTACTGGGAAGTGATTTAATTCCAGCGGATAAGCCTCATACGGTTCAAGTTGATCGTAATAATCCTTATGATGAAGGCGCCATGGCGGAACGCATGTTAGCCGATACCCTGACTGCTATTGAAAACAAAGCAGGCGGCGAATTCACTTATAGCATTGGTAACTGCGACCGTTCGATGGGTGCTCGTTTATCAGGTGAGATTGCACTTCGTCATGGTAACCAAGGCATGGCAACAGCGCCGATTAAACTTAATTTAACCGGAACCGCAGGCCAGTCATTTGGTGTGTGGAATGCCGGTGGTTTAGAAATGCGCCTTGAAGGCGATGCAAACGATTACGTTGGTAAAGGTATGACAGGCGGTAAGCTTGTAATCTTCCCACCAAAAGTATCTGAGTTTGCTTCTCAAGATGCATCCATTGTAGGTAATACCTGCTTGTATGGTGCAACTGGCGGTAAGCTGTATGCAGCTGGCCGTGCAGGTGAGCGTTTCGCAGTGCGTAACTCTGGCGCAAAAGCGGTAGTAGAAGGCGCAGGCGATCACTGTTGTGAATACATGACAGGTGGTCAAGTAACGGTACTGGGTAGCACTGGCTACAACTTTGGTGCCGGTATGACAGGTGGTTTTGCTTATGTCTTAGATCAAGACAACACCTTTGTGGATAAATACAATCACGAGTTGGTAGATATTCACCGTATTAGTAACGAAGAAACAGAAGCCCATCGTAATCACTTACGTGGCATCATCACAAACTATGTCGAAGAGACTGGCAGCCGCTGGGGCCAAGAGATCTTGGAGCGCTTCGATAATTACATTGGCAAGTTCTGGCTGGTGAAGCCTAAGGCTGCAAGTCTAGAGCAATTGCTAAAAAACACCCGGACTCGCTCCGAGTAATTTCTACCAATAGCGAGTGAGTCAAACAGAGGTGAGTATGGCTAAACGATTAAGTAATGATTTCCAATTTTTAGATGTGGGTCGTCATGATCCTGCTAAGAAAGATATAAATACCCGCAAGCACAACTTTGTGGAAATTTATCAGCCGTTCCAACAAGAACAAGCTGGTGAACAAGCCCATCGTTGTCTTGCCTGTGGCAACCCTTATTGTGAATGGAAATGCCCTGTGCATAACTACATTCCTAACTGGTTACAGCTAGCAAGCGAAGGTAACATCATGGAAGCGGTGGAACTAAGCCACCAAACCAACACCCTGCCTGAAGTGTGTGGCCGAGTGTGTCCTCAAGACCGTTTATGTGAAGGGGCTTGTACATTGAACGACGGCTTTGGTGCTGTGACCATTGGTAATGTTGAAAAATACATCACCGATACAGCTCTTGCCATGGGCTGGCGTCCTGACATGTCAAACGTTGTCGAAACAGGTAAGCGCGTTGCCATCATTGGTGCAGGTCCTGCCGGTTTAGGTGCTGCGGATGTATTGGCGCGTAATGGTGTAAAACCGGTTGTGTTTGATAAATACCCCGAGATTGGTGGTTTGTTAACCTTTGGTATTCCTGAGTTTAAATTAGAAAAAACCGTAATGTCTCGTCGTCGTGAAGTATTTGAAGGCATGGGTGTTGAATTCCGCCTGAATACTGAAATTGGTAAAGATATTCAATTCAGTGAATTAGAAGCCGAATACGATGCCATATTCCTAGGTATGGGTACCTACAACTACATGAAAGGTGGTTTCCCGGGCGAAGACTTACCAGGTGTGTATGACGCTTTGGATTTCTTGATTGCCAACGTTAATCACAACCAAGGTTGGGAAAAGAACCCAGCGGATTTCATCGACATGAAAGGCAAAAAAGTGGTTGTACTTGGTGGTGGTGATACGGCTATGGACTGTAACCGCTCTTCAATACGTCAAGGCGCCAAAGCTGTAACTTGTGCTTATCGTCGTGACGAAGCCAATATGCCTGGCTCTAAGCGTGAAGTCGTCAATGCTAAAGAAGAAGGCGTGAATTTCTTATTCAATCGCCAGCCTGTTGCCATTGTTGGTGAAGATAAGGTTGAAGGCGTTAAGGTTGTTACAACCAAGATGGGTGAGCCAGACGAAAATGGTCGCCGTCGCCCTGAAGTGATTGAAGGCTCTGAAGAAGTTTTACCGGCAGATGCGGTATTGGTGGCATTTGGCTTCCGCCCAAGCCCTGCTCCTTGGTTCAAAGACTTTGGCATTGAACTTAATAACTGGGATGGTGTGGTTGCACCAGAAGAGCAAGAGTTTAAATTCCAAACTAGTAATAAAAAAGTGTTTGCCGGTGGTGACATGGTACGTGGCTCTGACCTAGTAGTAACGGCTATTTGGGAAGGTCGCCAAGCAGCTGAAGGTATTTTAGACTTCTTAGACGTTTAAAAAACAACCAGCTGTGTTACAAAAAAAAGCACGATAATCTAACGATTAGTCGTGCTTTTTTGTATGTGTGTCATTGTTACTTCGGGATGATGCATAGATAATACCGGACACATATTAAACGACTGTAAGCGTAAGCGGGAAAAACAGGAACCTCATGAAAAATACAATAATAATGTGGACCATGATGGTCCTGCTGTCACTACTGACAGCTTGCGGGGGATCAGACTCATCTGAAGACTCAAATTTTAAATCGGATGACTCAACAGCAGATGACTCAACAACAGATGACTCAACAGCAACCGAGGGCCCTGTTTTAGAAGATACAGCGAGTGAAGTTGTAACGACATTAGCGGATATAAATGGATTTAATATAGTTGCTAATATTCGAAATCCAAGGACTGATCTCTATGGAACAGAAGTTGAAATTACGGCTTATGTAAAAGACCATTCAAATAACTGGGTAGAGGATGGCACCGTTATAACGTTCGTAGCTGATGACTTTGGAGCAATCCCTGATCAATGCACTACCGTCAATGGACGCTGCAAAGTAACATGGGTTAGTAGTGAAGATAGAACTGAGGGGTATGCTGATATTCCTGTTAACCGCTCCAATGATCGCTTTGTAACAATTATGGGCCGTACTATTGGAGAAGACTCATTTATCGACAAAAACGGGAATTCAAAATTTGATACCAATGAAGTTTGGATGACTCAATCTGAGCCGTTTCTCGATAGTAATGATGACGGGGTATACAACCCTGAAGTGGATGAGTTCGATGAGCGAATGGACTTCAATGGAAACGGAATATTTGATGAAGTATTTGAAAAATTTCGTGGTGAGTCATGCAGTGACGCTGCCATATCTGCAGGACACTGCAAAACAAAAGTAGAAATTTGGGCTACCACTAGATTGATAGCCTCGGTTGCTGGTGAAGCTACCGTTTCATTAACAGACTGTAATGCAACAAGCTATACGAATATTAATGTTAACACCTCAACAACCTATTGCATCTTGGTGGTTGATGAAAATGGGAATACTCCTCCTGTGGGTACGCAAATATCGGCAACTGTAGATATTCTGGAAGTTGAGGTGCCCCCTAAAGCTGCAGTTGCGGAAACAGGGGATGCAAATGGTTACAGTACAGAAATTAGGTTAAAACCTAAATTAGCTGACGGGGAAACTTCAGGAACCTTAATAATAAAGGTTACATCAGTCGATGATAAAGATACGTACTTATATGTACCTGTTAGTGATCCAAGTTAGTTTTAATGAGTAATATATGCACACCATATATTCTATTAATTATCAAAAAACACAGTATAAATATTAATGACTGAACTAAAAAATGACCGTTTTCTTCGTGCTTTACTTAAGCAACCTGTGGATCGCACGCCTATCTGGATGATGCGCCAAGCGGGTCGTTATTTGCCTGAGTATCGTGCGAGTCGTGCTACCGCCGGCTCGTTCATGGATCTTTGCATGAATCATGAATTTGCCTGTGAAGTGACGATGCAACCACTTGAGCGTTATCCATTGGATGCCGCGATTTTATTCAGCGATATCTTAACGATACCTGATGCCATGAATTTAGGTCTGTACTTTGAAACAGGTGAAGGCCCTAAATTTAAAAAAGTGGTACGTACAGAAGCGGACGTCGCTGCATTACCCATTGTCAATACAGCAAGTGATTTGTCCTATGTGACAAAAGCGGTTTCGACGATTCGCCATGAATTGAATGGCCGTGTGCCATTGATTGGTTTTTCAGGTTCACCTTGGACTTTGGCGACGTATATGGTTGAAGGTGGCAGTAGCAAAGACTTCCGTCATGTTAAAGCCATGATGTACAGCCAACCTGAAGTGATGCACGAGTTACTAAACAAGCTTGCACTGTCTGTTATTGATTATTTGAATGCGCAAATTCAAGCGGGTGCCCAAGCGGTACAAATCTTTGATACTTGGGGCGGCGTATTGAGTCATGCTGCTTATCAAGAGTTTTCTTTGAAGTACATGCAGCAAATTGTGAATGGTCTTATTCGTGAACACGAAGGCCGCAAGGTACCGGTTATCTTATTCACCAAGGGTGCAGGCCAATGGTTAGAGATGATGGCGGATACGGGCTGTGATGCTTTAGGACTAGACTGGACGACGGATATCGCCAGCGCGCGCCGCCGTGTGGGTGATCAAGTAGCTCTTCAAGGTAATATGGACCCAAGTGTACTGTATGCAAACCCTTCTCGTATTCGTGAGGAAGTGGAATCTATCTTGGCAAGTTATGGTCAAGGCTCAGGCCATATCTTTAATCTTGGTCATGGTATTCACCAGTTTGTAGACCCAGATCATGCAAAAGCGTTTATTGAAGCCGTGGTTGAATTAAGCCCGCAATATCATAAATAGAACCCTCTTCTTTTTATGAAAGAAAAACGGTGCTTAACCAAGGTTAGCGCCGTTTTTTTGTTTATATATCACCGTTATTGATCTGAATTAACCCTCGTTAAAAGCGTTTTTGATGTTTGCCCAACATATGGTTTAGGTGGGTAGTAAAGAGGGGACTCTGATTTGTAATACACCTTTCGGAGCGTGCATAGGCGTCACCCGGTTTGTTTGCTCTCTTTACATTTCTTTTTTCATCCCCTCCCCAAGGGGTTATGGTTTAGTTAAGGCGCTTCCCCTAAA
>MDTG01381949.1_pt1 | contig 18797 bp, 18 predicted proteins | sample 811421 | NCBI WGS metagenome assembly MDTG01 (sample SAMN05326645, study PRJNA326480) | marine metagenome | isolation source: seawater | place: Pacific Ocean: South East | collected 2011
AACAGGAAAAGTTGATGATCCTGAAGAAAAACTTAAATTAACAAAGATGGCTTGGGAAACTGATGGTGTTAGATCAGTTAGAAATGATATTAAAGTAAAAGAAAATTTTAATTTTAAGCAATCTGCAAAAGATATTTTGATCACATCGCAATTAAGAACAGCACTTATTTTGAACAAAAATATTAAAGCAACAAATTATCAGATAGATACTTATAAGAAAAAAATTTATCTTTATGGAATAGCAATATCTTCCGATGAAAAAAAAGAAGTTATTGATGAGGCAAAACAAATATTGGATGTTGAGGACGTAATAGCTAGTATTTTACTTGTGGAAGATCTTCGAATTCAAAAAAATTAATTTATTTTTTGTAATCAATGACGTCAGCTGAATAGGCTGCTATTGATGCCAGGTTAATAATTTCAGATGTAGATGATCTTAAGGGAGCAATTTCAATTGGTAAACCTAAGCCAATTAATAAAGGTCCAATCACTTTTGCTCTACTCATAGACTTAATCATTTTATATGAAATAGCTGCACTATGTTGGCTTGGCATTATTAATACATTTGAATTTCCAACAATTTCAGAAAAAGGGTATAGTTCCTTATACATTTCCTCCAAAGCAACGTCAGGCTGCATTTCACCATCAAATTTAAAATTAACGTTACTTTTTTTTAAAATTTTAACAGCGTCACTTAATCTTTTAGTTCTATCTGTAGCTGGCTCACCAAAAGTAGAGTGTGATAAAAATGCGACCTTCGGATCAAAGCCAAAAAGTTTTGCCACTCTTGCTGCTGATTTTGCCATTTCAGCTAATTGTTCAGCGTCTGGATATTCTATAACTGAAGTATCACAAATAAAAATAGTTTTACCACGGTTTACAACTAGATTAAGTCCAAACATTATTTCACCAGGCCTTGGATCTACAACTTTAATGATTTTTTCAAGTGACGAGGAATATCTTCTTGTATTTCCAGTAATCATTGCATCAGCATCTCCGCAAGCAACCATACAAGATGACCAAATTACTCTGTCATTTCTTACCAATCTATCACAATCCCACTCTAACAAGCCTTTCTCTCTTTGAAGTTTTTTAAATAAATATTTTACATACTTCTCTCTTTTTGATTTATCTTTCGAGTTTACAATTTCGATATCAAAATTCTCACTATAACCAATTTTTTTTATTTGGTTCTTTATCAAATCCTCTTTTCCAATCAAAATTGGAGTTCCTAATTTTGAGTTCTTAAAGGCAATGGCTGCTTTAAGAGTATTTTCATCTTCACCATCAGCAAAGACAACTTTTTTTTGATTCTTTTTAATGTACGAATTTACACCTTGCATAATTGTTACTGTTGGGTCGAGCCTTTGTTTGAGTTGGTCTTTATATAATTCAAAGTTATCAATTCTAATTCTAGCCACACCAGTATCCATCGCAGCTTTTGCTACTGCAGCTGGAATTACACTTATTAATCTTGGATCAAATGTTGATGGAATAATATATTCTTTTCCGTAATGTGGCCTCTCCCCTCCCATTGCAGCAACGACTTCGTCTGGAACATCTTCTTTTGCTAAATTAGCAATTGCATGGGCAGCTGCAATTTTCATTTCCTCATTAATTGTTTTCGATCGCACATCTAATGCGCCCCTAAAAATATATGGAAACCCAATTAAATTATTAACTTGATTTGGGTAGTCAGATCTTCCAGTAGCAATAATTGCATCATTCCTTACTTCTTCTATTTCTTCAGGTGTAATTTCAGGATCAGGATTTGCACACGCAAAAATGATTGGATTTTTAGTCATTTTTTTAACCATGTCTTTAGTTAATGCACCTTTCGCAGATAAACCTAAAAATACATCTGCATCTTTAATTGCATCATTTAACGTACGATTGTTTGTCTCAATCGCATGATCCATTTTCCATTTATTTAAATTTTCTCTACCTTTATAAAGAACACCTTTTCTATCTACCATTGTAATGTTTTTTTGAGGAACACCACTCTTTTTAAACAAATTCGAACATGCCATTGCAGATGCTCCAGCACCATTAACCACTATCTTAATTTTGTTAATATTTTTTTTAGCGATATCGAGAGCATTAATTAATGCTGCAGTGGTAATTATGGCTGTACCGTGTTGATCATCATGGAAAACCGGTATATCTAATATTTGTTTGAGTTTTTCCTCAATTATAAAACAATCTGGTGCTGCTATATCTTCAAGATTTATTCCACCAAAACTAGGTGAAAAATTTTTTATACTATTTATGATTTCATTTGTATCTTTCGAGTCAATTTCTAAGTCGATAGAATCTATATCTGCAAATCTTTTAAATAAAACTGCTTTTCCTTCCATAACGGGTTTTGAGGCTAGTGCACCTAAATTTCCCATGCCTAAAATCGCCGAGCCATTACTTATAACAGCAACAAGATTTCCCTTACTTGTGTAATCAAACGCTGCTTCTGGGTTTTCGCTAATAGCTCTTACTGGCGCAGCAACACCAGGAGAATAGGCTAATGCCAGATCTCTTTTAGTGGTCATATTTTTTGATGAGGAAATTTCAATCTTCCCCGGTTTTTTATGACTATGAAAATCTAAAGCCTCTTGGTCTGTGTAATGATTAATTTTTGTTTTTTTCATTTAGGTCAATTAGGTGTACAAATGGGGTAAAATTAAGACTAATATGATTTATGAACTTAATTAAGTCAACAGGGACTTTTGGTTTTTATACGATAATAAGTAGATTACTTGGTTATTTGAGAGATGTTTTAATAGCAATTTTTCTTGGAACTAGTATTTTTGCGGATGCTTTTTTTGTAGCTTTTAGAATACCAAATACCTTTAGAAGATTATTTGCTGAAGGAACTTTCAATGCAGCTTTTGTTCCAAGTTATTCTTCAGAACTCCTTAAGAATAAATCAAAATCTAATAATTTTGCAAATGAAGTTTTTAATTTATTATTTTTAGGTTTATTATTTTTAGTATTGCTTGCAGAACTATTTATGCCAGTTTTTGTAGGCCTTATAGCACCAGGTTTTGTTGAAAATGATCAGAAAATTGAATTAGCAATAAATCTAACAAGAATTACTTTCCCTTTTTTAATTTTTGTAAGCTTATCTTCGTTTTTTGGTGCAATATTAAATTCGCATAACAAATTCGCGGCTGCTTCCGCTGCACCAATAATTTTAAATATTACTTTGATATTAATTTTAATTTTTGGAAAGTATTTGAATGACCAGCTGATATTTTATCTATCTTATGGGGTATCTGTTGCTGGTTTTTTGCAGCTTGTTTTTCTTTATAAATTTGTAAAAAAATTTTATTCATTAAGATTTAAAATTAAGATTAAAATTAATAGTAAAGTAAAAATTTTTTTTAAAAAACTTTTACCTAGTATTTTTTCTTCAGGTGTTACACAAATAAATATACTTGTTGGTACTATAATTGCTTCGTTTGAAGCGAGTGCTGTGTCATATTTGTATTATGCAGATCGAATTTATCAAATAAATTTAGCGATAGCAGGAATTGCTATTGGTGTTGTTATTTTACCTCAATTATCAAAACAAGTTTTTTTAAAAAAAAAAAACAAAATATTTTAAAAATCCAAAATAAAGCATTGGAGCTGAGTATTTTTTTAAGTTTACCTGCTTCAGTAGCATTACTTATTGGTTCGAATGAAATAATTTCTGCATTATTTGGGTATGGATCGTTTGATAAATTAGCTGTTTTAAATTCCTCAAAAGCACTTTATTTTTTTAGCTTAGGATTACCTGCATTTGCTTTAATAAAAGTTTTTTCCACTTTTTTCTTTGCCAATAATGACACAAAAACTCCTTTCTATATCTCACTTTTTTCAGTCCTTCTAAATATTATGATTAGCCTCTATTATTTTAAAAATATTGGATTTGTAATTATACCAATTGCAACATCTATATCATCTTGGTTTAACTCTATTGTTTTGTTTATATGTCTTAAAAAAAGAAGTTTATTCAAATTTAATAGCATTTTCTTTATTAAATTATTAAAAATCACTTTTGCAACTATCTTAATGGGAATATTTTTTAAATATTTAATAATAGTTTTTGAAAATCAGTTAGTTTATAATTATTATTTTAAATCAATTTATTTAATATTATCAGTTTTACTTGGTTTTATTTTCTATTTATTGGTTTCTTATTTTATCAAAGCTTTTAATTACAAAGATCTTCAACTAAAGTACTAATTTATGGCAAAAAAAATTTTTTCTGGAGTTCAGCCAACCGGCAATCTTCATTTGGGAAATTATTTAGGAGCATTAAAAAATTTTGTTGATTTGGCTAATGATGAAGATAACAATTGTGTATTTTGCGTTGTTGATTTGCATGCAATTACTGTACCACATGACTCAAAAGAATTAAGAAATAATACTCGTGAGACAGTAGCAGCTTTTTTGGCAAGTGGAATTGATCCAAAAAAAAATATAATTTTTAATCAATCAACTGTAAGTGCGCATTCAGAGACCGCTTGGATTTTGAGTTGTGTTGCTAGAATGGGTTGGCTTAACAGAATGACACAATTTAAGGAGAAAGCCGGAAAGGACAAGGAAAAAGCAAGTATTGGTCTTTATTCATATCCAGTTCTAATGGCTGCTGATATTTTGTTATATGATACGACTCATGTTCCTGTTGGAGACGATCAAAAACAACATCTTGAACTTTGTAGAGACATTGCTCAAAAATTTAACAATGACTTTAGTGTTAATGATTTTTTTATCTCACCAGAACCATTAATACAAAAACAATTTTCAAGAATTATGAGTTTAAAAGATGGTACTAAAAAAATGAGCAAATCTGAAATATCAGACTTAAGCAGAATAAATTTAACAGATGAAACTGATCAGATTATAAACAAAATAAAAAAAGCAAAAACTGATGCGTATCCGATACCGGCTTCAACCGGAGAATTAGAAAAAAGACCAGAAGCAAAAAATTTACTTGGTATTTATTCAAGTTTGTCCGGATTAACTTTAGAAGATACTATCCTAAAATTTTCAGGAAAAAATTTTTCTGAATTTAAGGAATTATTGACAAACATCTTAATTGATAAAATTTCACCAATATCCTTAGAAATTAAAAAATTGCTAAGGGACAAAACATATTTAGATAAAATACTCGCTGAGGGTAGTGAAAAAGCAAATGATATTAGCTCAAAAAAAGTCAAAAAAATTCATGAAATTATAGGTTTTTGAAAAAATTTTATTAACAAGTTTCAATTTAGCAATTATTGACTATATATAAATTATGTTTGTGCAGACTGAAATAACACCAAATCCAAATTCATTAAAGTTTTTACCAGGAAAAATTGTGTCTAATCATGGCTCTTTTGAAATCACAAAGAAAGACAAGACTAATAACGAGTTAGTCAGAAATTTGCTTTCAATAAAAGGTGTGGAAGGTATATTCCTGGGAAAGGATTTCATTTCCATAAACAAATACAACGATATTTCATGGGATGAAATTAAACATATTGTAATTTCCTTGATTAACGATTTTTACTCTACAGGAAAAGAATATGTGATTGAGAAAGATCTTAATGAAGATACAAAAGATTTAAAAGAAATTGAAAAAAAAATTATTCAAATACTAGATCAAAAAATAAGACCTGCAGTTGCCCGAGATGGCGGTGATATAAAGTTTAGAGAATTCAAAGATGGCATTGTCAAAGTCCAACTTCAGGGAAGTTGCTCTGGATGTCCAAGTTCTACATTGACTCTAAAAAGAGGTGTTCAAAATCTCTTGTGTCATTATATTTCAGAAGTAAAAGAAGTTGAGGCAATTTAAGATGATTAAAAGAAAACTATCCCAATTAAATTTCAATTTTTTTAAGTTCTGGGAACAAAAAAATTTAAGAACTATTCCAAAGATTTTTATTAGCTCATTAATGGTTGTTTTATTTTTTTATACTATGCCCAAGATTATTTTGTATAAGAAAGATGTATCTAATGAATTTAAAAATAATTCCAAAGCTGTTTTAGCCTATACTTTAAAAAATGATGGAAAAATAATTGACAATGGGGATCCGCTTAATGAAAATGATTTATTAGTGGATATTTTTAGTTTAAACGATTTAGAAACAGATACTGTAAGATTAAATGCCTCTACGATTAAACAACTATTTGAGGATACAAACTATACTCTTAAAGATGTTAGAGAAAAAAAATTAGTTAAACCAGTCGCTTTAACTTTGCTTCCAGCAGAAATTAAAATGATAGAAAATAGCCAAAAAAGGAAAGAATTTTTTATCCAAATAATTTTACCCTTAATATTACAAGAAAATAATAATATTAGAATGGATAGGATGAGGCTTTTTAAGATTATTAATAAAAGCAAAAATACTTCTTTGGAAAAAAAGTGGTTGCAAAAAAAATATAAACAATACGGTGTAGTTTCAAAAGATCTTTCTATCTTAAAAATTAGAATGGACGAGATACCTGTGTCATTAGCTATTGCGCAAGCTGCAAAAGAAACTGGATGGGGCACTTCTAGATTCGCTCAAGAGGGAAATGCTCTTTATGGACAATGGACATGGTCTGGTGAAGGTTTAAAGCCAAAAGATGCAGATAAGGACAAAGGACACAAAGTAATGAAATTTAATGTTTTACAAGCATCTGTGAGAGCTTATCAAAGAAATTTAAATACTCATTCTTCTTACAAGAATTTAAGACAAGCAAGAGCAGAATTGAGAGATATGGGAAAACCTTTGGATAGTTTAATTTTAGTAAAATATTTAAATGAATACGCAGAAACAGGTGAAAAGTATGTGGACGTTTTACAAAAGATTATTAAGCAAAATAATTTGAAAGATTTCGATGATGCTAAATTACTTCCCTCTAGTATAAAACTTGAGAGTTTAATTTAATCTGGTCGAATAGTAAATTGAGTTCCTAACCATCTCCATTTTCCATTATCATTTAGAGAGCAATTTACTCGCCCGCGCCTAGGCAAGAATTTTTCGTTAAAATTGATTATTAACTTCCGTTCTTGAAATTTTAAATTTGGTTCTTTCCATTTCCCCCCATCGTTTGAATAACAATTTATATTACTTATATTTTTTTGTTCGTCGAAAAATTCTATAATTAATTTTGGAGGATTATCTTTATCTGTTATTTTTTTTTCCTCTGGTTTTAAATTCTTATATTCTAATGGACCATAGCTAATTAGAGGTTTAAATCTTTTTAAATCACCGTATTTTTCATTAATAGGAAATCTTGGTAATTCGAATTTATCTTTATTAATATCTATTACTCCAGAATGCTGACCAAAAGCAATCTTAAAGTTTTTTGATATATAGTTTTTCATATAATATGAATACTCTCCAAAAGGATAAGAAAATATTTCTGGAACGTAGCCTAATTTTTTTAAGAAAATATCATTAGCTTTAAGAATATCATCTTTAAATTTAGAATTATTCATATCAATTAAGTATTCATGAGTGTGAGAATGATGACCAATCATTCCAAATTCAGAATCTTCTATTTCTTTAATTTCGTTCCATGTCATATAACCCTTTTTTCCAACTGGTTCAGTTGATACAAAAAGAATAAAAGGAATTTTATTTTTTTTAAGATATGGCCAAGCTTCTGTATAAAAAGATTTAAATCCATCATCTATCGTAATTAAAATTTCTTTTTGTTTTTTAGGCTTATTAAATTCTTTAATCAAGAATCTTGGATCTTGAAATTTATAATTAAGATCTTTGATAATCATCATATGTTTTTTAAAAACCTCCATCTTAATATTAGTAGATGGATACTTATTCTCATTAAATCTATGATACATTAATGATAAAGTGCCAAGATCATTAGAATAATATTTACTATTATTTTCCTCTGAATTAGAATAATTCATAAAAAAAATTTGAAAAATGATTAAGCTTATTATTGATGCAGCAAGTGAAAAATTATTTTTCATGATCATAAATAATAATATTAATCATAATATTACTCATGAAAACACAAAAAATAATTTTGAGAAAATGATGATTTTAATTCAAAATTTTTTGAGTTCAAAAAATCTTAAAATAAATGATATTTCAAGATTTTATGTAAATAGAGGACCAGGTAGTTTTGCCGGAATTAGAAATTCTCTTTCAACCATAAAAGCAATACATTTAGTGACAAAAATTGACTATTATTGTTATAGTTTTCGGGATTTTAAGGATATAAAAAGTATAAAATATGAAAATATTCCCGATCTATGCGATAAATATGAGGTTAAAAAAAATTTGATTAATCCTATTTATATAAGTTAAATTAGAGTATGTCAGATACAATAGAACAAAAATGTCTTTCAAAAGGAGTAAAACTTACAGAGCAGAGAAAAATTATTGCAAAAGTAATATCAGAGTCCAAAGAAGCTTACGGCGAGTCCGATCATCCTGATGTAGACGAACTATATAATAGGGTTTCAAAAATTGATCCGAAAATAAGCATTGCAACAGTTTATAGAACTGTAAAACTTTTTGAAGAAGCGGGAATACTTGTAAAACATGATTTTAAAGCTGGTAAGGCTAGATATGAAATTAATGATGACCACAATCATCTTATAGACATTAAAACTGGAGAAATAATAGAGTTCGTAGATGAGGAAATAGAAAAACTTCAAAAAAAAATAGCTGAAAAATACGGTTATACTTTAGTTGATCATAAATTAGAGCTTTATGGGGTTAAGAAAAAACCTCAATAGAATGGATCAAAAAATTTTTATAAAAACTTTTGGTTGTCAAATGAATGAGTACGACTCAAATCGCATTTATGATAGTGTAAAAAAAATAGGTTATACAAAAACAGAACGATATGAAGATGCTCATTGTTATCTTTTAAATACTTGTCATATACGTGATAAAGCAAAAGAAAAAGTATATCATGAAATAGGTAGAGTTAAAAAAATTTTTAGGTCAAAAAAAAAAACCGCTTGTGATTATAGCAGGATGTGTAGCACAAGCTGAAAACGAGGAAATGTTAAAAAGAGAACCTTATATTGATTTAGTAATAGGTCCTCAAGCTTACCATAAAATAAATGATGCAATTTTAAATTTTACAGAAAAACAAAAAATTGAGGAAACAGAATTTGATGCTGTGAGTAAATTTGAGTATTTAAGTAGAGTGAAAAATAATTCATCTAAATCATCCTCCTTCTTAACAATTCAAGAGGGCTGTGATAAGTTTTGTCATTTTTGTGTAGTTCCCTATACAAGAGGTCCTGAATATTCAAGACCATTTAGCCAAATAATTGATGAGGCTAAAGTCTTGGCAGATCAAGGTGCTAGAGAATTAATTTTATTAGGACAAAATGTTAATGCTTATAATAATGAAGGCTTAAGATTATCAAATCTAATTCAAGAGATTGAAAAAATAAAACAAATTGAACGAATTAGGTACACAACATCTCATCCAAGAGATATGACTGATGATTTAATTGATATTTATAAAAGTTCAAAAAAAATTATGCCCCTTATTCACCTACCAGTACAAAGTGGATCAGATAATATTTTAAAGCGAATGAATAGGAAGCATTCAATAAAAGATTATTTGAAAATTTTTGAAAAATTTAAAAAAGTAAATCCACTAATTGAGTTTTCAAGTGATTTTATAATTTCTTATCCAGGTGAAGAAGATAAAGATTTTAATGAAACTTTAAATCTTATCAAAGAGGTAAAATTTATTAATTCGTATTCTTTTATATTTAGTCCTAGGCCAGGAACAGTAGCCGAAAATTTAAAAACAATTGACAAGAATGTTTCGTTAAAAAGGTTAGAAAAAGTTCAAAAAGAATTATTTGATATCCAAACTCAAAAAAATAAATGTTTTGAAGGAAAAATAATTAATGTTTTAGTTGATAACCTTACAAAGGATAAAACAAAATTATTTGGTAGATCAGAATATATGACGTCCGTAATATTTGATGGTAATAAAAATGATATTGGTAAAATTTTACCTGTTAAAATAAAAAAAAGTAATAGAAATTCTTTGTTTGGTGAAATAATTTATAATTATAATAAAAAGGTAGCATAATAATTGAGCATTTTAACAAAAAAAAATATTAAATCTTCACTGAAATTTGTTTATTCAGATAATAATTCGCTTAGTGTCATTTTTAATGATAATGATTTATTGATGGGTGTAGCAGGTGAGTTTAATAAAAATTTAAAAGAGCTTGAAAAAATTACAAATTCAAGTCTTTATTCTAGAGGAAATTCTATTCTTATAAAATCAGATCCTGAAACAAATGAAATTGTTAAAAATGCTATTCAATTTCTATCAAATCAATTCATAAATAATGGGAATATTGAAAACAAAGACATAATTTCATCGGTAGATAAATTTATGATTAATGAAAAAGTAAAAAACAATAATGTAACAGATATTATTAAAACTCCAAAAAAATCAATTATTCCTAGATCAGAAAAACAAAAGGGATATGTAAGGGCTTTGAGACAGAGTAGCATAATAATTTCAGCTGGCCCTGCGGGAACAGGTAAAACTTTCCTAGCAGTAGCCGTAGGTTTGACGATGTTATTAGAAAAGAAAATTGAAAGAATAATTTTATCAAGACCAGCTGTTGAAGCAGGAGAAAGATTAGGATTCTTGCCAGGTGATATGAAAGAAAAAGTAGATCCGTATCTGAGACCATTATATGATTCACTTTACGATCTTTTTGATTTTGAAAAAATACAAAGAATGATTGAAATCGGTGACATAGAAATCGCTCCACTAGCTTTTATGAGAGGAAGGACACTTAAGAATTCTTTTGCAATTTTAGATGAAGCTCAAAATGCAACAGATACACAAATTAAAATGTTTTTAACACGTATAGGTGAGAATTCTAAAATCGTTGTGAATGGGGATCCCTCCCAAATAGATTTGCCTAATAAAAATTTATCGGGTCTAGAAAAATCTAAAAAATTATTAGGACATTTAAAAGAAATAGCCATTATAGATTTTGATCACTCTGATGTAATTCGCCATCCCTTAGTCTCGAAAATTGTAAAAGCATATTCTAATAATGATTAATGTTAGTGTCTTCTCAAATGAGAAGGCTTGGTCAAAAAAAATTAAAAAAAAAGATATTTTCTTTAATAAAATTTGTAAAGCTTTTCCAAAAAAATTTCTATTTGAAAATAGAAGAGTTAGTTTTAGTCTACTTTTATCAAATAACAGAACTATAAAAAGATTAAATAAAGATTTTAGAAAAAAAAATAAATCTACAGATGTTCTATCTTTTCCGTTCTGGAAAAAAGTAAAAATTAAAAAAAAAACTTATATTGGAGACATAATAATAAGTTATAATTATATGAATAAACCAAAAAAACAAAATTTAAGAAGTTTTGAAAAAAAATTAATTAAAACATTTATTCATGGCTTTCTTCATCTATTGAATTTTGATCATAAAAAAATAAAAGATTATCAAAAGATGTTAAAAGAAGAAGAAAAGATATTCAAATCAGTAATTTCAAAGATTTAAAACTTGAAAACAAAATTGTTCATCGAATGTATATTTCTAATTATAATTGGGATAGTAACTTCTTTAAGCTTACCCCCATTTAATTTTTTTATAATCAATTTTATAACTTTTCCCTTATTTTTTTTATTTTTAAAAAATAAACTTAAACAAAATAAAAATTACAAATTTTTTTTCCTATATGGATGGTTGTTCGGTTTTGGATATTTTATTTCAAATTTATATTGGATATCAATCTCCCTAACATTTGATAAAAATTTTGAGTTTTTGATACCATTTACAATTTTTTTAATTCCCGCCTTTTTATCTATATTTTACGGTTTAGCTTCATCTTTATTTTCTATTTTTAAATCACAAAATACTATTATCTCACTTTTATTTTTTTCTTTAATTTTTGGTGTTATAGAGTTTTTAAGAAGTTCTGTTTTAACTGGATTTCCTTGGAATTTAATTGCTTTCAGTTTTTCAAAAAATTTAGAAATTTTAAGTATTCTATCTATAACAGGTACCTACGGATTTAATCTACTCTGTATTACTTTTTTTACAAGCCCTGCAATATTTATACTACGCGATACAAAAAAAGATTTGCTAGTTTTTGTTTTTTCTATTTTTACTCTTATTGCGTTTTATATATTTGGATACTCGTACAAAGAAAAATTTAAAAATACTGATTATGATGATTTTGATTATAAAATAAGAATTATCAGTTCAAACATAGGTTTAGAAAGATTCTATTCAAATCAAGATCCTGCGTTGGTAATTAGCGATTTAATAAAAATAAGTAATCCAAATGAAAATGAAAAAACTATTTTTGTATGGCCAGAGGGAATAGTCCCAAATACTTTGCAAAAAAATATAAATGAATTTAAGGAATTATTTTCTCAAAATTTCGATGAAAATCATTTTTTAATTTTAGGTATTAATAAACAACAAACTGAAAATGATTTAGTAAGATTTTTTAATTCTTTGTCAATATATGATGATAAATTAAATTTATTATATTCATATGATAAGATTAATTTAGTTCCTTTTGGAGAGTTTCTGCCTGCTGAAAATTTTTTGAAAAGTATTGGATTTAAATCTCTAGCAAATAACTATCAATCGTTTTCAAGTGGAGATCAAAGGAATATTATTAATTTTAATCAAAAAAATATAACTATTAAAATTTTACCTTTAATTTGTTACGAAATAATTTACTCTGGTAAATTGTTTGTAAGTAGTGATTTTGACATAATATTAAATATTTCAGAAGACGGATGGTTTGGTCAGTCAATTGGACCAAAACAACATTTTGTTCACAGTATTTTTAGAGCCATTGAAAGTGGGAAATATGTAGTTCGATCAGCAAATAATGGACTATCAGCAATAGTTAATCCAATAGGAGAAATTGAGCAAAGTGTTGATTATGGACAATCAGGATACATTGATTTTGAAGGACATAAAAAAATACAACCAACAATATTTTCTCGGTATGGAAATAAAATTTTTGGTTTATTAATTTTATTGTATATTTTTTTAATATTTTCATTTAATAAAATTAGAAATGAGTAATCTTAAAAACTATCTTTTTACAAGTGAGTCTGTGTCTGAGGGACACCCTGATAAAGTTTCAGACAGGATTTCAGATATGGTTGTTGATAGTTACCTTTCGGAGGATCCTTTTTCGAGAGTTGCTTGTGAAACTCTTACAACAACGAATAAGGTTGTTTTGGCTGGAGAAATTAGAGGTCCTAAAATAAATGAGGATCATTTAATTCAAAAAGTGAGAAAGTGTATAAAAGACATAGGATATGACCAAGAAGGCTTTACATGGAAGGAAGCGACAAAAATTGAAAGTCACTTACATTCCCAATCAACTGATATTGCAATGGGAGTAGATTCGTCTGAAAATAAAGATGAAGGTGCTGGTGATCAAGGGATTATGTTTGGTTATGCATGTGATGAAACTGAAGTTTTAATGCCAGCACCAATTCATTATTCACATAAGATTTTAAAATTAATGGCAGAAGATAGGAAATCTGGAAAATTAAAAAATATTGAACCAGATTCAAAAAGTCAGGTTACTTTTGAATATATAAATGGAAAACCAAATAAAGTAAAATCAGTTGTAATATCATCTCAACACTCTGCAGACTTAAATCAAACACAGGTTAGAGATTTGTTAAGACCTTACTTGTTAAAATGTATTCCTAAAAAATTTTTAGAAGGATTTAATGAAGAAGAATTTTATGTTAATCCAACTGGAAATTTTGTGATTGGTGGTCCAGATGGAGATTGTGGACTTACAGGTAGAAAAATTATTGTTGATACATATGGGGGTGCCGCTCCTCATGGGGGTGGTGCATTTTCAGGCAAGGACCCAACTAAAGTAGATAGATCGGCAGCTTATGCTGCAAGATATATCGCAAAAAATGTTGTTGCCTCAAAAATTTCTAACAAATGCCTGATACAGTTGGCTTATGCAATTGGTGTTTCAAAACCTTTGTCAATATATATTGACTTATTTGATGATAATTTCGAGAAAAATAAATTTGTTGTGGACAAAATAGAAAATAATTTTGATTTAAGCCCCAGAGGCATAAGAGAAATGCTCGGGTTAAATAAACCAATCTATGAAAAAACCTCTGCTTATGGTCATTTTGGCAGAGCGCCAGAAGGTGATGGATCGTTTTCTTGGGAAAAAACAGATAAAACAAGCGTTTTTTCTAAATAGTTTTTATTGAATTAGATAAAATCTTTATTATATTCCTCTTACATTGCTAAATTTACAAAATGGGCTTTTGCCCATTTTTTTTTGGATATTTTAAAAAATGTTAAATAAACGAGCAGATAAATTAGAATTGTTAAGAATTGCTGAGGCAGTAGCCTTAGAGAAATCAATCGATAAAGAACTGATAATTTCCTCTATGGAAACAGGCATTGCAAAAGCTGCAAGATCAAAATTTGGTCAAGATAATGAGATAAAGGTTTTAATAAATAGAGATAATGGTGATATAGAAATCTTTAGAAAATTAATTGTTTCTGATAACCCTGAAAATACAAATTCAGAAATAAAACTTGAAGACGCGATAAAACTTAACGAAATAAATAAAGATAAAAAAATAGGTGATGAAGTTTTACAACCTTTGCCTTCTTTTGATTTTGGAAGAATTGCTGCACAAACAGCGAAACAAGTTATTAGTTCTAATGTGAGAGAAGCAGAGCGCGAGAGGCAATTTAATGATTTTATAGATAAAAAAGATACTATTTTAAGTGGTATTGTTAAAAGATTAGAATTTGGAAATGTAATTGTTGATTTAGGAAGAACAGAAGCAATTATCCAAAAAAATGAATTAATACCTAGGGAAAACATCAAAGCGGGAGATAGGATAAAAGCTTATTGCAGTGATGTAAGAAGAGAACCTCGGGGGCAACAAATCTTTTTATCAAGAGCTCATCCGAAGTTTATGGAAAAACTTTTTTTTCAAGAAGTTCCTGAAATTTATGATGGTTTAATAGAAATTAAATCTTCCTCTAGAGATCCAGGAAGTAGAGCCAAAATATGCGTAAAGGCTGTTGATACATCTTTGGATCCAGTCGGCGCTTGTGTAGGCATGAGGGGTTCAAGAGTTCAAGCTGTAGTCAACGAATTGCAAGGTGAAAAAATTGATATTGTTAATTGGTCAGAGGATCCAGCCATATTAGTTTCTAATGCTCTATCTCCAGCAGAAGTTCAAAGGGTAAATGTTGATGCAGAGAGAAAGAAATTAGATGTAATTTTATCAGAGGAAAATTTGAGCAAAGCAATTGGAAGACGTGGTCAAAATGTAAGATTAGCAACTAAATTGTTAAACTTTGAAATTAATATTATGACTGATCAAGAAGATTCTGAAAGAAGACAATTAGAGTTCAAAGAAAAGACAGAAAATTTTGTAAGAAATTTAGAGTTGGATGAAACTCTGGGTCAACTTTTAGTTGCTGAGGGTTTTTCCTCAATTGATGATATTAAAGACAGTTCATCTGAAAATTTAATGAAAATAGAAGGTATCGAAGAGGAAACTGCCAAGGCATTAATAGAAAGAGCAAAAGAATTCCATCAAAAAGATCAAGAAGATATTTCACAAAGGATTAAAGATTTAGGATTAGCCGATGATTTAATTAGCTTGCAAGGTTTAACCCCAGGAATGTTAGTGACTTTAGGGGAACAAAAAATACTTAAGTTAGAAGATTTTGCAGATCTAGCCTCAGACGAATTAACTGGTGGCTATGATGTCGTTAAAGGTGAAAGAGTAAAAATCCAAGGATACTTAGAGGATTTTGCTTTATCAAAATCTGAAGCAGATGATTTAATAATGTCTGCAAGAAATATAATTTATAAAGATTGAGAGATGAGAAATGGAAAACAAAAAAACAAAACTTACTATTTCAGGAAATCCAAAAAAATCTTTTAAAAATTTTGACTCAAAAAATATCCAAGGAAAAAAAACTGTAATTATAGATAAACAATCTAATAGAACCTCAAGCAAAGGGAGTTTTAAAAAACCCTCAGGTTTTAAACCATCATCAACCTTTAAAAGAGGTGCATCACTAAAACCTAATTTTACAACTAAAAACTCACCTGCTGTAAGTGATTTTGAAAGACGTAAATTAGCCGAACAGAGAGCTACTAAAAGATTAAAAGGGGATGCAGAAAATAAAGATAGAAAATCTAAATTAAATCCAAAAAAAAGAGAATTAAAACTTACAGTCTCAAGGGCACTTAGTGATGAGATAGAGACAAGAGAAAGAAGTCTTGCATCAGTCAAAAGAGCAAGACAGAAAGAACTAAAAAATTCAATAAAAGATGATGACAATGAAAATTCAAAAGTCATCAAAAGAGATGTTAATATTCCTGAAGCTATAACTGTAAGAGAACTAGCTAATAGAATGGCAGAACAATCTAGTAATGTAATCAAATTTTTATTTGGAATGGGTGTTACTGTTACAATCAACCAAACCTTAGCAGCTGATACTGCTGAATATCTTGTTAAAGAGTTTGGTCACAACCCTATAAGAGAAGAAAAGGCAGAAGAAATCATAAAAAAGATAAAAGAGTCTAGAACTGAAAATTTAAAAAATAGACCACCTATTGTAACAGTTATGGGGCATGTCGATCATGGTAAAACTTCTGTACTAGATGTTTTGAGAAGTACAAATGTTGTTTCAGGGGAATTTGGGGGAATTACACAACATATTGGTGCTTACCAAATTCAAACTGATGATAATAAGCTGACTTTCATTGATACACCTGGTCATGCTGCCTTCACAGAAATGCGAGCAAGAGGATCGAAACTTACTGATATAGTTGTCTTAGTAGTCGCAGCTGATGATGGGGTAAAACCACAAACAATTGAATCAATTAAACACGCAAAAGCAGCAAATGTTCCAATTGTAGTAGCAATAAATAAATGTGACTTACCAGAAGCTGACCCACAAAAAATTAAAAATCAATTATTAGAACACGAACTTATTGCAGAAGATCTATCAGGAGATACTCTTATGGTGGAGATTTCAGCTAAAACTAAACTTAATTTAGATAAATTAATTGAATCAATTATTCTTCAAGCTGAAATTTTAGATTTGAAAACAAATTTTGAAACTAAAGCAACTGGAATTGTTTTAGAGTCTAAAATTGATGTTGGAAGAGGACCTGTTGCAACCATTATTGTGACAACAGGAACTCTTAAAAAGGGAGATTATTTTGTAAGCGGTTTAAAGTGGGGTAAAGTTAGAGCATTAATTAATGATAAAGGAAAAAATATAATCGAAGCTTTACCGTCAACACCTGTAGAAGTTTTAGGAATAAACGGAGCCGCAAAGGCCGGAGATGATTTTATTGTTCTTAATAATGAAAAAGAAGCCAAAACTTTAAGTACAAATAGAGCACAAGAGAGAAAAGAAGGTAAAAATCCATTAACATTTGCTACGCAAGAATCTGCTTTTACTGACAAATCAACGGAAGAATTGAATTTAATTGTTAAGTCAGATGTGAATGGATCATCTGAAGCAATCAAAAATGCAATTAATCAAATTAAAAATGATGAAGTAAAACCAAAAATTATTTTAGCTGATATTGGAATGGTGACTGAAACTGATGTTACTCTTGCAAAAGCATCAAATGCTGTTTTAATTGCATTTAATGTAAAGCCTAGCAAAGAAGCAAAAAAACTTGCAGAACTCGAAAATATAAAAATTTCTTCATTTAATATAATTTACGAAGTATTAGATTTTATTAAACAAAAAATGTCAGGATTACTTACTCCAGATATTAAAGAAACAATAACGGGAACTGCTCAAATTCTCGAAATTTTTAAAGTATCAGGTGCAGGAAAAGTCGCTGGCTCTAAGGTAACTGATGGTGAGATCACAAGTGTTTCTGAAGTAAGAATTATCAGAGATGGAGCAATAATTTATACAGGTAAAGTTGGAACTTTATTCAGGGAAAAAAACCAAGTAAAACAAGTCAGCAATGGGCAAGAGTGTGGAATAACAGTGAAAGATTATATGGATTTTCAAAAAAATGATACAATTGAGGCTTACAACACAATTTCAACAGAGAGAACGATCTAATGGCTGATAGAATAGGTAAACCAATTTCACAAAGACAACTTCGAGTGGGTGAGATGATTAAGCAGTCTTTAAGCATGATTTTTTTGAGAAATGAGGCTAAAGTTCCGAATTTAGAAACAAATAAAATTACTGTTACAGAAGTTAGAATGAGTCAAGACTTAAAAATTGCAAAAGCTTACGTTCTTCCGTTAGGAGGAAAAAATGCAGAGGAAATAATTGAAATTTTAAAAGAGTACTCATTTTTGATAAGAAAAATTCTCTCTCACAAAGTAGATATGAAATTTTTACCAAAATTACTTTTTAGAAAAGACGAGTCATTTGAGTATGCAGAAAAAATAGAAAATTTAATAAAACAAACAAACAAATAGGAAAAAATAATAATATGAATAAAAAGATACAAGAATTAGCCATGCATGATAAAGATACTGGGTCATCAGAAATTCAAATTGCATTACTAACAGATAAAATTGAAATACTCTCAAAACACATAAAACAATTTAAGAAAGATAAACATTCTTCTGTGGGTTTACTGAGAGCAGTCAATAGAAGAAAAAAATTGTTGGAATACCTTAAAAAAAATAAATTGGATTCTTACAAAAATGTCCTGTCGAAATTGAATTTAAGAAAGTAGAAGTCAAAATAGATAGAACGGAATGGAACGAAACGAACGAAACGAAATGGAAATGAAATGTTTAAAGTATACAAGAAG
>MDTG01182605.1_pt1 | contig 18796 bp, 12 predicted proteins | sample 811421 | NCBI WGS metagenome assembly MDTG01 (sample SAMN05326645, study PRJNA326480) | marine metagenome | isolation source: seawater | place: Pacific Ocean: South East | collected 2011
CTCCAAGGCGTTCAGCCCACCATGAAGACGATTTGTGGTACAGGGTACGCCTAGCTCCCCACCTATCCCAGCATTCCGTTCATTGATTGGTATTTTAACGGAACGGTTTGCTTTGCTCACTCTTCGTACTTGGATGGACAAGAGGTTTTGATGATGTCTGCCTCGAATATATATACTGAATCAATTTGCTTCAGCACGCCTTTCGCGTAGACGGTTCGATTATCTCCTAAACCATTGGATACAGATGCGTCGAGAAAATCTACTACTATTTCGTAATCAGATCCGTGTAAAATAAACGTCATTGTTGAGTTGTCGATTGTCCCATCTTTTACCTCCCCACGTATTGCAAATTCTTCGTTGACGTATCCGGCGGGACTGGCCATTACTTCGTCTACAGTTCGAGTAGGTTCAGGAGATTGTAGAATTACTGTGCCGAGTATAACTAGAGTTAATATTCCTCCAGTAATTAGCAATCTGGTTCTTCTAGTAAACACCACAATCAACTCCTGTGTGCAAGTCCAACTGCATCTTTGATGTTTGTTAAGTTGTGTTGTCGCAATTTTTTATGTAATCCATTGACGATTCCTTTAGATAACCCCGGGCCCTCAAATACAAAACCACTGTATGCTTGGATTAAACTTGCTCCAGCAGTTATCTTCTCCCAAGCATCTTCAGCATTCGATATACCGCCTACACCTACGATTGGGACTTTACCTTGAGTAAATTGGTAAATATGGCTAATGAATTCTGTCGATTTATTTTTCAGAGGCATGCCACTCATTCCACCTGTTTCTGATAGTTTGCCATCATCAGTTCCAACTGGTCTTGAAATTGTAGTGTTTGTTGCGACGATACCTGAACAACCGCTATCAATCGCAACAGTGACAATTTGCTCCAATTGTTCTAGCGTCATATCAGGCGCGACTTTGACTAGAATTGGTTTCTGCTTTGAGTTGTTCTTGTTTGCCTCTTCAATATTTACATCAACACAACTTGAAATTATTTTCTTTAGTTCCTCCTCACCTTGTAAATCTCTTAATTTTGGGGTATTAGGTGATGAAACATTAATGACAAACAAATCAGTGTAATCCCACAAGCGTTTGAGAGTAGTTGAATAGTCTGCATGAGCATCTTTATTCTCGGTTAGTTTAGATTTACCGAGGTTTACCCATACTGGAATTTTTGGCTTACCGTATTTTCCATAATGTAAATTCAAAGTCTTTTGCATGTTTTTTGAACCTGGATTGTTGAACCCCATCCGATTAACTAATGCTTTATGTTTTGTTGAACGAAACATGCGAGGTTTAGGATTGCCGCTTTGTTCCAACATTGTGACACCACCGATTTCAGCAAAAGAGAGACCTATTGAGTGCCAACCATTAATCGCTTCTCCCTTTTTGTCCATACCAGCCGCTAGACCAAAGGGGTGTTCATAATCGATGTCAAATACATTAATTGGGAGCTTTTTTCTAGATTTGTAAATCATCGAGAGAAAAGGTCTCGTGATAGGATTATTACCAAATATCCTTAGGGATCTGACCGAACGAGCATGAGCCTTTTCTGAATCCTGTAAGGCGATAATGGGGCGGATAAACAGTCTAAACCCTAGCCCCATGATTGAGCCTCTACAACGGTATCATTCAAGACTTACCCCTCATTGGCCCAATTATGCAGATGAATCATCCACTATGGCCAGTGGTCAGAGAGTCTGCTCGCAGAGTTGTCCGTATTGAGAAAATTATTATTCAAGCTCCGAAAGAATATACAAATGATCTCATTCAGCTGTCAAATTTGATTAGTGAAAAAATCCCGCAAAGAAGCACATTTCCATCACACGAACACACTAACAGTGATGAAATTTGGATCTATGATAATACCAATGATGAACCATATCCAATAGCATACATCGGCCTTTCTGAACCCCCATCTGATGTGTGTTGGATTCAACTAAAGATTGAGCAAGGGTTTTTTTCAATGCTAGAGTCTTGCAAGCAACTACTGAATGCAGGTTATCCTGGTTGTGTCGGTTGTGATAATTCTCTACCTGAAGGTCGATGGAATGAAAATACTTTCAGACAGGAGAGGAAAAATCGCTCAAATTAATTTAACCTGAAATTTGCCTAGATACTATAGTATCTAGATTAAACTAGGCTATAGAGAGGGTTCAAGTATCGTCGCCTGTGGCAGTTAAACCATGGCAGTTGTCGTTATCGCTGAGAAGCCAAGTGTAGCAGAAGACATTGCCAAGGTTCTCGGTGTCTCCAAGAAAACTGAGACTCACTGGGAGTCTGATGACCTAGTTATTACATGGGCAGTCGGACATTTGCTCGAGTTAAAGACTCCAGAGGAATATGATGAAAGATTGAAGGATTGGCGAAAAAGTGTGGAGTTATTGCCATTTATTCCTGAACAATTTGAACTTAAGCCAAATAGTGGCCGTGGAAGCAACAGAAAGCAATTAACTGCAATCAAGAGATTAATTTCCAACAAGTCATGCACAGAAATTGTCAATGCTTGTGACGCCGCAAGAGAAGGTGAACTAATTTTTAGGCGAATTATAGAGTTCTCGAAGTCTAAGGCCCCTATGAGTAGAATGTGGTTGCAATCGATGACTCCAGATTCAATTATGAGAGCATATGACGGTAGGCAAGATTCAAGTGGTTATAGTATGCTTAGAGACGCTGCTGTGAGTCGAGCAGAAGCAGATTGGATCATTGGGATGAACGGTTCAAGAATAGCCTCTACATTCCTAAGAACAGGAAGAAATGATGGAACATCGATGTCGCTTGGCAGAGTGCAAACCGCGACTTTGGCGCTCATAGTTGATAGAGAATTAGAGATTTTAGGACACAAAGCCGAACCGTTTTGGGAACTTGAAGTAAATTTGAAATCGGGAAATAGTGAGTGGAGTGCTCGTTGGGAGCGTCGGGATAACGTAGAGGATAAGGATAATCCCCTAACCAAAGCTCACAGAATTACGGACCCAACTGAGAAGGAAGCAATAGAGAAAGTTCTCGGTTCCAAAGGTAAATTCCTAACCAAGCAGACTCATCGTGACTCTAAAGAAAATCCTCCATTAAATTACGACTTGACATCACTACAAAGAGAAGCCAACAGTATGTGGTCATGGACTTCTAAGAGGACTTTGTCGGTGGCTCAGCAATTATATGACACTCACAAACTAACTACTTATCCACGTACTGATTCTAGATACCTACCGGAAGACATGATTGAAACAATTGGCAAAACCATTGCCCAGTTGGGTGCGCAAGAAAAATTACAACCACACAGTCAAAGACTAAAGGAAAATGGCCTTCAAAATGTTAGCAGAAATTTCAATGATAGCAAAGTATCTGACCACTATGCAATAATTCCAACCGGTAAACTTCCACAAGGCAACTTAACTGGGGATGCCGCGAAATTGTATGAGTTAATTTGCCGCCAGTTTTTAGCCTCTTTCCATCCTGTTGCCGTTTGGGACGTTCAAACTAGGACCACTACCAAAGAAAATCATGATTTCGTGAAAGAAGTTAGAGTGTTAAAAGAAGGTGGTTGGCGGGAAGTTAAGCCGAAGAGTAACAGTATACCTGAGAAATGGAATGAACTACCAAGTAATCCAGCTTCTACGGAAGTCATCGACCATACATTCAAGGAAGAATTGACCAAACCAACCAACCGATTGAAAGAGGCAAAATTACTTTCATTGATGGAAAATGCAGGCAGAAGCATTGACGATGAAGCCATGGCTGAAGCAATGAAAGGTAAGGGCTTGGGAACACCTGCAACAAGAGCAGATACAATTGAAAAATTGATTGCAAGAAATTTCATTCAAAGAGCCAGATCAGGGAGTTTGCGTGCAACTCCAGGAGGCATCAAATTGATTGAATTATTAAGAGCAATACCTGTTGAATGGATTACTTCTCCCGAACTTACAGGTGATATGGAAGCGAAGTTATCTTCAGTTCAAAATGGTGATTTTTCAAGGGAAGAATATATGAGAATTATTTATGATAAGGCAGAAGAGATGGTTGATCGAATAAAGAACCACGACCGCACGCAATTATTCAAGGAAAATAATGCAATTGGCTGCTGTCCAAAATGCGAAGAACCTCTATCAGAGACTGTTCTTTCCTATATCTGTCCTAAAAATGAAGGAAAAGGCAACGGTTGTGATTTTGTATTTTGGAAGAATACCAGCGGTAGGTGGTTCGATAGAACAACTGCTGCTAGACTATTGGATCAAAAGGAATTGACAGATTTACACGGATTCTTTAATCGAAATGGCGAGCCATATGTTGCCAGTGTCAAAATAACTGACAGTGGCGCAGTTGAATTCCAAGGCGGTGGTGAATCAACCTCATCTAGTGATGACGATGAATTATGTGATTGCCCTGTCTGTTCAAGGGGAACAATAAGGAAAAATGCAACAATGTTTGCTTGTGATAATCAAGAATGTAAATTCAGAGGGCTTTCTCAAGAAATGTGTAAGCGAAATATTACCGCAGATGAAGCAAAAATAATCTTTGTTGAGGGAAAATCAAAACTGCTAGACGATTTCATTTCGAAAAAAGGCAGACCATTTAGTGCTTACCTAAAATTAGATGGCAATAGAGTGAAGTTTGAGTTCCCTCCAAGAAAAGCCGCTGCCGGTGCTAAAGAGTTTCCAGTAGTTTCAGGTGTAGTAGCGATATGTCCAAAAACCAAACAAGAAATTATTGAAACCCCTACATTCTATCAACCAGCAAATGACGGGACAGATTGTAAGATTCAAATTGCCAGAGAGATGTCATCTAGGGAGATAACTAGAGACGAAGCGAAAACCCTAATCGAGAAAGGCGAGATCGGTCCATTTGATGATTTTTTATCCAAGAAAACCGGGAAAAATTTCACCTCAATACTATACTTGAAAAAAAATCAGTCGGTAGGTTACAAATTTGCCAAAAAGTAACCTATTGAACACATTGTTTACATAACAATAAAACCACTCAGTACCAGGACACTCACATGGACGAGCACCTACCATCACATGATTGGGATGTTATCATAATTGGAGCAGGTCCTGTCGGAGGGCACACGGCTAACTTACTATCCAAACGGGGCCAAAGAGTATTGTTACTTGAAGAACACAATGAAATTGGCAGACCCTTTCAATGTGCGGGTCTTGTAACACCAAATGCCATGAAGCAAGTCAACTTGTACGATACAATTCTCGAAGAAGTTGATGGGGCACTGATTCACGGGCCATCTGGAACATTAGTTCCTGTAGGGACAGGTGGAACAGTTAGAACATATGTAGTCTGTAGAAAATTGTTTGATGAGGCTGTTGTCAAACAATCAATGGTATCAGGTGCGACTTTATGGTTAAACTCCAAGCCAATTAGCGCAGAAACATTAGATGATAGGGTAAATTTAACTGTTAGCAAAGGTGGTCAGGAGGTTCAGATTAGCACAAAATTACTTGTAGGGTGTGATGGCGCTCATTCTTGGACTCGAAGATATTTCAAAATGGGTCGGCCGAAGGAATTAATGGTCGGTTTTCAAACAGAAGTTGTTGGCTATCAAAATAGAAAACGATGGTTAGAGATGTACTCTGGTTCAGAAATTGCTCCCGGTTTTTTTGCTTGGGTAATTCCTTCTGGCAATGGCAGTTGTAGAATTGGGTTATGGTCTACTGCCGACAGATTAGAAGGTAGGAGTATAGAGGAGTGTTATCACAACTTATTGAACCATCCACTTTGGAAAGATAGATTTAGTGACATACGTGAGACAGCAAGATACTGTGGCCCTGTACCTAGCGGGATGGTCAAAAAAGCATATAAAAACAGAGTGTTGTTGATCGGTGATGCTGCTGGTATGGCAAAACCGACAACTGGAGGAGGAATAGGTCCTGGGTTCGAACAAATTAACGGTATTGTCGATAAATTATCAATAGCGATTGATAAAAATATGCTCAGTGAGGAACACTTGAAAAATATAGCCAAATCGCATTTTGAGAAAATGCGCAAGGAACAAAACCGTGCTCGTTCGCTCAGAAATCTATTGGTTAGCGATTGTGAAGACGAGGAATTAGATAGAAATTTTGAACAATTTGCTAAGCCAGAAATTATCAAACTAATCAACCAAGTAGGGGATATAGAAAAACCTGTCCCCCTTGGTCTAGCATTAATAAGAAAGGTCCCCGCTTTTAGGAAATTAGCACTCAAGGCGGGAATGAAATTGATCTTTAGCTGAGGGAGATACATGGGCAAACTTATGCTAGAAGAGAGGATTAAATATCCACCATTTGAAAGTTATCGATTCAAACCTGAATTGTTGCCCATTGCAGTTAAAAAGACTGAGATAAAGCACAACATTACCGAAAGTGAAGCATATCGAACAATTAGAAATATGCCGCCACCGTTTAGAATCGGCAATAAATCTTCATGGTTGGTAGAAAGGCGCTATACCCTTGATGATGAAACGCTAAAACTCGACAAAGAACATGCACAAGAAATGCTTGAGGCAGTCCCTGAAGATTCTATTGTTGGCAAACAGAGGAATGGTTGGTACTTAACACCTAATGTAATTCACAAACAAGCGAGAAAAATTATGAATTTCTCAGTATCAATTTTGTTAATTGCGTTGACTTACTTATTCTTGGAACCGGTTATAAGCTATTTTGGCGTCCCAAGTGTAGGTACTGGACGTGTTAGGTTTGGGTTGTTAGATTATCCATTATTAGCAGTTATTGTTGTACCAATCTTATTTGTACCAATTTTCATGAGAGTCGGTGCTAACTTCTCAGATTTGGTAAAACAAAGGAGGTTCTTGAGGTCACAACCACTAGCCCCTGATATCAAATTCCACAGCGATACTACATCTGGAGGAAACTTGATTGCTACAATTAATTTTCCGGAGACGAAAGAAAATTGGCAAGGTATGTCTGTGCTTTGGAGGGTTGGAGTTCTTCCACCAAGTAGGAAAGCACTAATGGAAACCTTGGGTCGTAAAGAAAATACCCAACCAGCCCCTGGTTTGACTACAGAATTACCTCATCATTGGAGTGTCGATTTAGATGATGGAACTGGTGGAGGTGAAGATTCTCCAATGCAAACCACAAATGTGAGGGGTGGTCTATTCCTACGCCCGATGCGAATAATGGAGCAATCAAATATTGTTAATGTTGAATCTGGTAAGACAGTACTTCCACCTCCAAAGGGAAACTGGCCGGGTACTATTTTTTCTCCATTAATTAGAATCCATTGGGAAATGGTCATCATCATCAAACGTGAAAATCTACCGGAACTATTGTGGGTTCAGCCACTCAAGGTCAAACACCCAGCGTTGTTCTGTGTCACAGATGCTATAGTTAATTCAGGTAGAACGGAAACAAATCATCCCTTGTCATTATCATGAATTAATATTGCTTCGGTACCGGAGCCACTAACTCATTTTTCAAATCGCTAAGAATTTCAGTTTCAAGTGTATTATAATCACTATCACGCTTTGATGGTACAAATCCGGCCCTAATAATCGCATTTTGTAATTCAACTTCAGATGCAGAAATCTTACTGGTACCAGATGCTGAAACAACATTTTCTTCCATCATTGTTGAGCCTGCATCATTAGCACCTGATAATAATGCCATTTGAGCAACACCAAGTCCCATTGTTGGCCATGAGGCTTGAATACTGGAAATATTATCAAAGAAAAGCCTTGATAACGCAAGATGGCGAATATACTCGGTTGGTCCTGCTCCTAAGACATATTTATTCTGGCCACGGTTTCGTTTACCAAATGTATTAGTCTCAAGTTGCACTGGCCAAGCAATAAATGATGTAAATCCATTGTTGTATTTATTATTAGAAGAATCTTGTAATTCACGTATTTTTGCCATATGTTCGACCCTTTGCCTCAGCGTTTCTCCGAAACCGAATACGTTTGTTGCACTAGTGGTTAATCCAAGTGATTGTGCCTCTTCCATGACTCTTAACCAGTTATCTGGGCTACCTTTCTTAGGCGAAATATCGCTTCTTACTTCATCAACCAACATCTCAGCCCCACCGCCAGGAAGTCCATGCAAGCCGGCAGTTTTCAATTGACTTAATACATCGATTGTACTCATTCCCGAGACCTCGGCTATCCCTTCGATCTCAATAGGACTGAAACAATCCAAATCAATAGATGGATGCTCACTTACTAGATATTTGATGAGGTTGATGTACCAAGAGAATTCTAATTTTGGATTTACACCACCCTGCATTAAAATTCTCGAGCCACCTATCGCTTCAAGTTCCCTAATTCTTTTTGAAATTTCTTCGTATGTTTGTGTATAGGTTTCTTTGTGACCTGGGGGCCGGTAGAATGAGCAAAACTGACAATTTATTGTACAGACATTGGTATAGTTTACATTTCTATCAACCAAATATGTCACATTTCCCTTGGGATGTATTTGTCTTCTACGGAGATCTGCTGCCATAGTCAAATCATGTAGTGGTGCATTTTCATAGATTTCAGTTGCTTCATCAATAGACAATCTTAGAGATTTTGAATTATCTATTGACCAGCCTTGCTGTCGCTGGAGTATAGATTGCCAATCCATTACAAGCACCTACTTATCCAATCCAACAATCGATTCTATTTCAGCGATTGTTTTTGGACACATGTCTGTTAGTACTACAGGGCCATCTTTAGTAACGAGAATATCATCTTCAATTCTAATTCCAATATTGGCATATTTTTCCGGACAATCTACATCTGGCCGCCAAGCTCCAAAATATAATCCTGGCTCAATTGTCAAACACATGCCACTTTCAAGTAATCGTGGCTCCCCGTTCGGTAGGTAGACACCAACATCATGGACATCAAGTCCAATCCAATGGCTTGTATTGTGCATATACCAATCTTTCAATTGCCCATCTGTCATGTCCAGAGAATCTTCGAGACTTTGTGTAATAACTCCTAATTTGATTAAACCTTCTGCTAATACTTTTCGAGCTGCTTCATGAGGTGCATTATATGGATTACCGACGACACACTCATCGATTGCTGCAATTTGTGCATCTAAGACAATCTGATAAATTTCTTTTTGCGCATCGGTAAATTGACCGTTATTCGGCCATGATCTTGTTATATCAGCCGCATATCCTCTGAATTCTGCACCTGCATCTATCAGTACAACATCACCATCTTTGCAGTAATCTTCGTTTTGCTTGTAGTGTAAAATTGTTGCATTTTCTCCACTACCAACAATAGATGGATATGACCATCCTGAAGTTCCTGCATACCTAAAAAATCCCTCGATAAGTGATTGTAACTGATTTTCCTTAGCATTGTTACCACCGCCGTGTTTCATGGCAGCGATATGAGCAAGACTAGAGACATCAGATGCAAACTTCATTTGAGCAATTTCTGAGTCTGATTTAATCAAACGCATTTCTGCAATCATATTACTTGGATCCTCGATTGAAATTGGACCTGATCCGTATCTTTGTCTCGCTCGGTCTCGCTTGTTTATCGCTTTCACAACTAAATCATCGACTTCTGGCATGATACCCATCCTATGCATGATTTTTGATGACTGAGCAATAAAATCTGCTAACTTTACTTGTAATTCTTCTACAGAATGAGCATGATCAACTGGCCAGTTTTCTACTGCCCCCTCTACTCCGGGCCTTCTACCTTCCCAAATTTCTTTGAGTGTGTCTTTGGGTTGTACAAACAGATGTGTTTCCCACTTACCGGTAATATTTATCGAACACATAACTGCATCTGGCTCTGTCCAGCCTGATAGGTACAGAAGATTACTCTGGGTTCTATATGGGTGATGTACATCATTAGAATGGATAGTTTCAGGAGAAGCACACAAGATTAGCAAATCTCCACTGTCAAATTTACTGAACAACGCCCTTTGCCTATCCTTAATCTCGGCATTGGAAACTGGTTCTGGCATATCCCCTAGCTGAGTAAACATCTCTGCAAACATGATTAATCCACCTGTTTTATACTATTCAAACCTTGGTTACATTATTTACCCCACTTGGGTACATTGAAGGTTTTTTCTCCTTTGGTCATTCTAATCAATAAAATAACTGTCAAACTCAACAATAGTAAACACACCAATATGAGAATTATGCTATATCCATCACTGTTTGAAGGATCTTCGGATTCAACAACAATATTGAAACTAGATTTCGTTGACATACCATCGTTGTCTGTAACCACCAAAGTTACCTCATAATTTCCAGCCTTAGTTAAAATTGAACTTGTTAGATTCTTACCATCGTGAACCACTTCCTCATTTACGATCCAATTGAAAACCAAGCTATCGATATCGTTTGTTGTGTCATAAGACATAGAAGCGTCAACATACCACTGCTGAGATGAATTTGAAATAATAATCAGCGAATCAGTAGTTTGTTTTATTGATGACTGAAGTGATATCTTAGGAGCAAGATTCTCGATGATTATTTCGTGATATTCTCTAGTGTAATGACCTGCAGAATCAATTGCTAAAACCGTTATATTCCATTTACCTGATTGATTAAATTCAACCCTTACACTTGAATCTGATACATACTCTTCACCGACCAAACCACGAACTTCTCCATTTGGTTCGGTAATAGTCCAAGTAAGCGCAACTAATGAGCTATCATAACCATCATCAACATTCGCTGCGAACAATTCTGATTCCATCTCTAAAGCTTCTACTGCTCCTAAGATCTCTACTTTGGGAGGGGTGATGTCGAATGTCAATACCATTTCATCCGTATTAGATAATCTCAAAAAAGAATCCATCACAAAGATTTCAAAATACCAGTTCCCATCAGCTAGGTTAAGGAAGTCTTGACTTAGCTCTACGACATAAAATCCGCTATCTTCGAGGCTGTGATTCAATACAATTCGACTAGTCTCTGAAATACAAGAATTACCACTGTATTGGCAAATATCTGCCATGAAGATTAATTCATTTAGCATACCATTGATTTCACTATCCTCAGCCTTAACAACTTCAAAATGCAAAAATTTCGAGTTTAAGCTATCAAAATTCTGAAAATTAGGCTTGTGAGTAATGACAGGAAAGTGATTACTTTGACCTATAAACAAAACAATTGATTGCTCATCTATTGTTGGATTATTTGGAGCAGCTATCGAAAATGTACAAGAACAGTTCAATCCATTTACAGGAATAGATAACTCCCAGAAATATTTATTATCAGAAACTGTAACATTGGTAAATGTACTTGATGAAGATATACTCGATGTTGACGATATTTGGCTTTTGTGTTGAATTATATCATTAATTGACCAGACTAACTCTGATAATGGTATACTAGATTTTCCGGATATATTGATGTAATTTTCGAACACTAGTCCTTCAGCCGTTGTTATTTCCACGTTCATATCGTCTAGACTATCATCAGTGACTGACGCACTATTGTATGGAAAAACAATGATAGATGTCACTAAGAAAATTGCCAGCATGGACAACAACTTGGATGACATAATGTATTGTGGCATAGAATACTCAAGAAGTTTATCTTCACTTGTTCTCATTCACTGAACGGATCACATAATTCACCTTGAACCGGGAAACTTCTATCATCTCTTGGGTTTGTATCCCATTTGTACTCACAATAGTTAACGTGTCCATCGCCATCCGTATCGAACATTCTATCAGCCGCATCATATGGGTCGAAATCGAAGTGATACTCCCAACCTGTTGCCATTCCGTCATCATCATGGTCTTGGAAGTAAACTTCTGGACCATCGTTCCACTCATCACCATCAGTATCATTTGAAACTGGGTTAGTATTATTCTGCATTTCTTCATAATTTGTGTAATTAGCAAGATTCTGGTAGAATTGGGCTCCGTCTGGTGTGTCTGGATTTATATTGCAATCAGAAAATGAAGAATCATTATAGCTTGGACAGTACCGTTTGAGAAGACCTGTTCGATTCAAACCATCATTGTCTGGATCCTCTTCGCCATCCTCTATCCCGTCCAAATCACTATCAATCATTGATGGGTCAAGAACGCCTCTTGCACCAAATGCTGATAATGATTCATTGTCAACAAGGCCTGACTCAATGGCATACTGGGAGTATTTTACCTCCCAACCATCAAACAGTTTATCACCATCAGAATCCTTGTCCACAGGGTTGGTATTCCACTTATCAGGTGCTTCAGCACCATTCAATAGAGAATCATTATCGATGTCATATACTGCATCGGGCAGTCTAGAAATTGTACTTACTTCAGATGGGTCCAAAGCCCATCTTCCGTTACAATCACACAAGGGGTTGTTGGGAACATTGAATCCTGTTAAATTCATCTCATGAATCTCAAATTGTTTTTGTTGGACAAAACCACCAAGTGTATTGATCCACATGTACCCACCCGGGCTCTTAGCGCAATTATTAGTTTGACTTGGAACACAGTCTGGAATGTTCCAGCTGCTAGTTGCAACCCATAAGCTGTGAGAATTAGTATTATCTTCTTCAGACTGTACTTGCATTTCCCAGCCATCTAACATACCGTCAAAGTCTGTATCATTGACAAGTGGATGTGTAGCCTCTTGGAATGGCCGTGGTATGTATAAAACCTCATTTCCATCTTTGAGCCCATCTCTATCGGTGTCAGAATTATTGGCGTGAGTCATAAATCCGTCCTTTCCTATGATAACTTCTTCACCGTCTTCAAGACCATCGTTGTCTGTGTCGAAGGCACACGGACTTGTAGTATATGCCTCGCCGGCTCCCATTGGCCATTGTAATGTACCACCGCCGCCTGTAGCTTCAAACTGATCATCCAATCCATCACCATCAGTATCAGGATTTGAAGCATTGGAACCTGAGTCGCACAAAGAAGTGTATTCAACAAAATCAGATAGTCCATCGGAATCAGTATCTGGAAGACCGGGGTCGGATACTACAAGCGTAATTTCAACTCCGCGGTTTACGACTAATATCTCCCAACCGAATACTTCGATTCCATCTATCAGCCCATCATTATCTGTATCAGCATCCATTGGGTCTGTTGACCTACCGATTATTAGACTAGGATCGCCATTTTCATCAAATGGCTCATTATTCTTGAACTTAGCTTCATATTCATCCTCATTGGTGAACCTTTCATTGTCTTCAACTACAACAAACCACACTGTGTCCCTAGATGTGATAACTTGATCCTCAGTAACGTACATTTGATAGATTGTACCAGAAGAAGGAGCCTTGATGTTTACTGTTTCCGTTTGTCCACCAGCTATAGTATATTCGCCAGTGGCCACAGTTTCACCGACAGCAACGGCATCTCCAACAGCATATCTAACAGTCCTTACTCTAGTATTGAATATTAGTTCCTCATAGGTAGCCGAACCGTCACCATCACGATCCCAACCGTCCATATCGGGGTCATCATCGCCGTTACTACTGTCTCTTGGATTCAAACCATTATTTGTCTCCCATCCGTCTGGCATGCCATCTAAATCAGTGTCTTCTAGCCATGGTGAGGTAAAATTTTCTGCTCCGAATAGTATGGCTGAACCATACTCTTCAAGGTTATTCAGATCATCGCTATCCCAATCAAAGAATCCATCTGATGGGTCACTAGGATCAAGAACATTATTTACTTCTAATCCGTTCAGGCCTAAGGCGTTAATGACATTGTTTGAAGGAAAAATGGAATAACAGTATTCGTAACCATCTGGCATCCCATCTCCATCAGAATCCCAGTCAGATGGACCATTAAGCAATCCATCTTCATCATCATCAAGATAGAACCAAGAGGTATTTTTACTCATAAAAGGCGCATCAAAGGCAAATGTCTGAGAGTTATCATCTTTGATTGGTTCATTACAGTTGCGATAGACCAACTGACCATTTCTGTCAAATCCTTGAGTTATACCGACTGAGGTGGAACGTTGTAGTTGAACTCTAGAAATCTCTTCGGCATCAGTGAGCAAATCTCCGTCAGAATCTTCTTTAGTAGGGTTCGTTCCAAATAATTCCTCTTGAAAATTTGCTAATCCATCGCTGTCGAAATCTAAGACGTTGTCACACGAATGTTGGCTAAATCCATTGCCTAGTTCCTGCCATGTTGGCGTGTCTTCATCAGTATTGTAATACGCTCTCAAATTAGTTTTCAAATCGGCAGTCAGCAATACACAATCCCAGTTGCCGTTTAATGGGTCAAACAGGGTAAAAGAACCCCCTGGAATTTCGACCTCAATCATGTAGTTTGATTCCCACTTATCATTCAAACCATCATTGTCTGTGTCAGATCTCTGTGGGTCAGTTCCAAGCTCTTGCTCTTGTTGATTTGTCAATCCATCATTATCAGGATCACCATTAGGCCCCTGATTAGGATCTGGCCATGAGTCGGTTTCATTTTCTTGATCCGCTTCCTCAACATCTGCTTCTCCAGGGTCTTGTTCGAGAGGATCAGATTCGCCATCATCTAAAGGATTCAAGCCATGTTCTACTTCCCAGCCATCACTCATACCATCACCATCTGTATCCTTATCTAGCGGATCTGTACCATATTGAGTTTCTTCGAGGACATCAGCTAAGCCATCATTATCTGAATCGATTGCCTCATTGGTGGTGATTCCGTCGCCAGATATCTCTTCCTCAACTGCGCTATCGAAGTTTCCAAGACCTTCACTGGTTTGCAGCACCCCAGAAACACCGACAAATATCGAACCAAAAATTAAGGTTGAAACAATTGCAACATAGGCCATTTGATTTGGATTTAAAGACATAACAATCACTCCCAAGAATTCGGCTAACTAAACCTCGACATCTATTGGTTATAGAGGTTGAGCATACGTGTTCCATAGTTGATTATCAAATATAGGTCAATAGTGAGTTTATCTGGACACTTATCGCTTTGTTTGATATTTGAATTTTACATTTGGACTTCTTCCCATTTGCTCGCTCCCAAAGACCACACAACTTTCCAATAACTAACGGTGCATTGGGCTCCAAAGATACCTCGAAATGGTCAATATCATCTTGGGTATGTAAGTAGCTAACTGAACCCAAACCATATGGACTAAGATGAGACGAAATCACAGAATTCCAATTATTTTGTTCGTTTAGATAGACAAATACATCTCCAGATAAGAATAATTCTTTGAATGATTCTACCACATTAGAAAATGACCCGGTGATTCTATTGTCAACTCCTTCAAGTTGCCAATTATCTGATAATTTACTTGATATCTTATCGGCATAACCTCCCAAATTGAATATTAGCCTATTAATAAAATCACATGGCAAAACATAGGAAACGCGACCGTTTATTGTCCATCCAACTTCTTGTCTCTCAATCAAAGTACCAACACCAATTTCTTGCTTATGAACCGTGTAATTCCACGGCATACATTCTATTTTTGGCGGTGCAGATATTTCCTTAGGCAGTTTTTCCAATTCACAAAGTATCAATTTGTCTTGAACTTGCCTCCACTGGATTCGACTACGATATCCTTGTTCAAATTCACTTAAGGATAAATAAAATCCTGCTATGATCGAGGGATACAAATTGGTGATTATGTTGTGATTCTTATTGTCAAAAGACCCCCAACCATATATTTGCCAAAAATTAGTCAATAATTTTGACCGCTTTTTGTTAGCAAAAAAACCGAAATTAATTTCCGATAAAGGTGATAAAATAAGTTCGAAAGAATCAGCGGCCGAATTGTGTAGAATTCTACCAATCGGAACTCCAATATTACTCTCAAGTAATGAAACAAAATTTAGCAGTTCATTTTCTTGCGATATGTACCAATAATTTCCTTCTGCGTCAATTATTCTGCCATTGCCTCCGCTTGAGAAATGCTGTTGGAATCTGGATGTCAACTCAACATCATGTAATTGATTTTCGTCGTCGACAATTGGCATAAAAACACATCAGAGAATGTAACCTGATTGCTCCTCTTCGTTAAAGCAATAACGAATAATATGGAAATTAGATTTCAATTGTGAAACATCTTTTTTGACATTAACTGGATCTTCACCATAAAGCAAAATTCTAGCAAAAAACTTAGCAACCTCTGCCATCTCGTTTTTGCCCATGCCCACTCTCGTCAATTCTTGCACGCCTAGTCTCAATCCAGAAGGTGAAAGTGCTTTGGTATCCCCAGGCAACATATTCATATTGGTTATAATGCCTGAATCTTCGAGAAGTTTAGCAGCTCTGGCTCCGGCACCCGAATCAATTTCGCCATGCCTTGTTAGAACTTGATGAGATGCGGTGTAGTTCCTACCCTCTGCCAATACATCGAAACCCTCAGCGGCTAATGACTCACCCAAATGCCTTGCGTTGGTTACCACATCCCTTGCATATTGCTCACCATATTCTTCAAATTCTGCTAATGCTACAACCTTGCCCGCAACATGGTGTAGGTGATAAGATGAACAAACTCCAGGGAAGATTGCATTGTTCAACTTTCTGTGTATCACATTATCTTCGCTCGATGAGAGCAAAAACCCACCCTGAGGGCCAGGGAAAGTCTTGTGTGATGATCCCGTCATTATATCTGCACCCTCTCTTAGCGGGTCTTGAAATTGACCGCCAGCAATCAAACCAAGCACATGCGCTCCATCGTACATTACTGTGGCACCTACTTCGTGTGCTGCTGCTGAAATTTCTTCAAGTGGGGTTGGGAAAAGGAATACTGATTGACCAATCAAGCAAACTTTTGGATTAATTTCTCGAATCAAATCACATGTACCATCGATATCTGGCTCCATACGATCAATATCCCAAGGATAGGTTGACAAATCGAGGTCTCTTAATCCAACGGCACCCATTCTAGCATGAGAGATGTGACCTCCGTCAGCCGTTGAGACAGCAGTAATTCTGTCTCCAGGTTTTGCTAATGCCTTTAATGCTGCTATGTTAGACACCGTTCCCGATGTTGATTGAATATTGGCAAAGTTAGCTTTGAATACCTTTTTTGCCAAGTCTATGCCGAGGCTTTCGATTGTGTCAAAGTCATCACAGCCTTGATAATACCTCTTTCCTGGTAACCCTTCAGCATAACGTCCGTGTAAATCACTACAAACTACTTTTTGTACCATAGGAGATACTATATTTTCTGAGGCAATCATACCAAGTCCATTACGATATAAGTTACCACTTGACTTGGTTGCTTCTAAGACTGCTTCTGCCTTTGACAAGTTATCTTGGCTTGGTTTCCATGACCCCGGTATATCTGCCATGGAACAGGGTTGTCGATACGGTCTTTGAACAAATTGATTAGTAGTTTTTCTATTTCCTACTAGGTGGTCGTCTTCTTGTATCTCTTATTTTTGACTTGGGTTCAAATTTGGGTTTAGATGAGTTACGTTCTGAAACCCTGGTGTTGGTCGGAATTCCTCTCCTACCTAAATCAAGAGTATGAACAGGTTTAGACGCACTAGGTATTTGCCCAGTAGGACGTGCACCAACGCCCTTCTTTCGGTCAATATAACTAGGACGGCCACGATAAGCAACCTTACCAATCAATCTTTCAAGTGCTGCTGTTTCGGCTCCGTCTTCTTTTGGACGCTTTAACCACCACCCTTCGCCAAGTGGTTTGAGTCTAGGTGGTCTTGCTTTACTCATCTTCCCGCTACGTCGCTTTAGTCTAGATTTAAGTGCTTTATCAGAGTCTTTTGGCAAATATTCAGTCATCCATCCAGGAAGACCAACATCGAGAATTATACCATTCACGGAGACGAGTATTCCAGAAATTAACAAGTGAGTACCAACAGGGATATTCGACCTATCCGGTGTTACTTTGAACCGCTTCATGCGCTTGGCATAAGCAACCATGGCCTTTTGATCTCTATGCCGGATTAATTTTCGTTGTTGTCTTAGTACTCTTCGGCTCGTTGAGTGCCCAAATAATAGAAGTACAGTGGCTACTAAGCCCTCCATCTGACCAATTTCTGTGTAGACATATATTCCAGAAAGCAGGAATATAGGTACAAGTATGAAAAAGTTGAAGATTATTGCTAACCGTCCGCTTTGATATTTTGGAGTCATTTGTTTCCTTGTTGCCTCATGAGATGCTATCAGCAAATTAGCATTGATTGCCTCATCCATTCCGCCTTTAACACCAAGGGCGGCAACAGAATTACATGGCGCTTGATTTATCCATTTCTTGGTGGCCTTACCTTCACCATTTACCAAGGCGACCTCAAACTCCTCAGCATCTACTGGCAGCCCCAAGATTGCAGATAACGCTAATACTCTTGGGTCATTCTTATCGCTTTTAATCAACTCCTCCAAAATTGATTTTGCACTGTGCCAATCACCTTTGTCTACTAAGCACAGGGCTGCAGCAATCCTTGGTCTTACCCCGGTGGGGTCAGCTCTAACCAATCTTAGTGCTAGTTCTAGAGCATCATCATGCATTCTTTGGGCTCGCATCAATGAAATCATTGACAATTGAGCAACCCTAGACAATCTATCTTTACCAAGGAAATCTGTGCTGGGTTTAGGATTCCATCCACGCATCATTTGAATTTGATGCTGTAGGTTGTTAATGCAAGGATTGTTTTCCCAATCCCAAAAATCGTCCTCAGTAACATTTCCAGTAAATGGATCAAGCCACTCGCAAACAAAAGCAAGTAGTTCTGGCTCGTCATATCCTTCTGGTTGTTCCAAACCATGCAAAGCATCTCTTGCCGCATCAAGTCTTCTTGAAGCAATATGGCCAGTAGCTATTATCATCCTTGCAACATCATCATCCCCACCCGCTTGGGCAAGAACTTTTCTTGCCTCTTCTATTGCTGATGGCCAAAGTCCTCTAATTGCTTGTTCCCA
>MDTG01414141.1_pt1 | contig 18795 bp, 15 predicted proteins | sample 811421 | NCBI WGS metagenome assembly MDTG01 (sample SAMN05326645, study PRJNA326480) | marine metagenome | isolation source: seawater | place: Pacific Ocean: South East | collected 2011
GTCTATTTACTAATTAAAAATGTATATAATTTTATAAAAATAAAGTATTAATATAAGTTATTCTTATCAAAAATCTTATTATTATCATTTTGTCTTATATATAATGTAATAATAGCCGTTAAAACAATTAATATGCCATAGTTACTTGCCATTGATAAAGAAAAATAAAAAAGTATTATCCACCAAATTGGTAGAAAAATTAATCCAATATAAAATTTCACCGTGCTATAGTAAACAATGTCTTTAAACTTTGATAAAACCCAAGATGTAAATATAAGTATCGGTAAATTTAATGTATATCCAATTATTCCTATGATTTTTTTGTAACTATCTAATGGCTTAGCTTGACTATATGTATTTGTTTCTTTTAGCAATTTTCTTATGTTTTTAAAGGATTCATTTCCACTTAATGTTTTAATTACTGAACATTGTTTTGAATAATGTTGACTATTTTCAGGTATCCACATGCATTTCTTCATCTTTATTGATAGCTCGCTTCGTAGATTATTAATTTGATCAATTTCAGAGATTGAGTCATCTAGATGCTCTTTAATCACTATTGGGTCTCCATATACTAGATGGATGAATCCAAAAGGATTTCTTCTGTTACTATAGTTTATTCCAATAGGAATTATATATATATTTTGATTTGGATATTTTTTTTGGGCTTTTATGGCCATTCTGCTGCTTCCTTTTGAAATTGGCATTAAATAATAATTTTCATGTTGTTTCGCTTCTGAAAATATTTGAATAGGTCTTCCTTTGCCTAAAATGGAGTAACATTTTTCAAAAATTTTATCATTGTTTTTTAAGCTTTCATAACCGTCTCTTATTCTATAAACTGGAATCATTTTCATTTGAGTGAAAATCCAGTGCATAAATCCTCCAAAAACATCTGCGCGGGTTAAGGAAGTTATAATATCACCATAATTTCCTCCCACTATAAATGGATCAATTACTCCATTTTGATGATTAGGTGATAGTATTACTCCGCCTTTCTTTGGAATTTTTTCTTTGCCGTAAACTTTAATCTTTTTGAAGTAAAAATAAAACCCTATCTGCATTAAAGATCTAATTATAATATAAATAGCATTTCTCATAGGTAACTATTTTTTTAAATTATTTAAAAAGGCGGTATATTTTTTAATCCCTTTGTCTGATAAATATGGAAAAAGTAAAGAGTAGCATGCATATAATCCTCTATTGATAATATTCTCTTTAGTGTTTTTAAAATCTGATTGAGCGAACCAAAAGTGACAGGTCATCCAAATTTGATTTGAAACTTGCTCATATGTATTTTCAGTTATTCCTGGCCCATGCATCATATCGCCTTTACCTACTGCAATATATATTATGTTTTTTATCAATTTAACGGCTTCAAAAATTTGAATCTCCATTTCTTGCTCTAATTCCTTATATGATTTTAGGATATTATGAGTATCCAAATAAAAAAACTTAAAGTCATTTTCAAATTCTAAATAAATTTTAGCAACCTCAAGCGGAGATGAATCATTAGCAAGCAATTTGTTTTCGGCTATTTTTTTATTTAGAACATGTGTCATGTGCCTACAAAGAGATATAACCAAATCTTTTTTTGTTGGAAAATGGTAATTAAAGTTGCTTAAGCTGATTCCAGAGGCCTTTGCAATTTCATGATTTAAAACATTAAAGGCCCCTCTTTTGTTAAAAAGAACGATAGAAGTTAGTAGAATATTTTTCTTTGTTTTGTTAAGTGATTTTAGCAAAATATTGTATTTGGAATACTAAAATATTTAATATTATTATATTTTAAATACTAATAATTAAAAATTTTTTACTATTTCAATAAATTTTAAAACAAAATCTAACGTAGCTGTATGATATGTCCTTTTATTTTTAAAGATTAAAATAATCTGTTATATTTATTCTAATCCGGGATTAGTAGAACAAGAAATTACAATCTAAAAATAAAAACACCAAATAAAAAATGAATACGCAAACTGAATTTGATTTTAAATTTTACGAATTAGAAAAAAACCATCACAATAAACCCTTTTTAAGACAACCTTTTGGAGATCAATGGGAGGAGTATTCATGGGGTGAAACTGGACAGATGGCTAGAAAACTTGCCGCTGGTCTTAAAACTCTTGGATTGAGACCTAATGCTCATATTGGATTAATTTCCAAAAATTGTAGAGAATGGATCATAGCTGATTTGGCAATTATGATGGCGGGTTATATTTCTGTGCCTTTTTTTGCGACATTAACTGGAAAGGAATTAGGGAATCTATTAGATTTCGGAGATGTTGACGCACTGTTTGTTGGAAAAATTGAGCACTGGGATGAAATAAAATCTCACATACCTAATGAGATGCCCATTATTGGGTTTCCCAAATATAAAGATCATTCATTAATCGATAGAGGCCATTCATGGTTTGAGTTCATTAATAAATTTGTACCAATTACAGAACCTCATGTGCCTAAACTTTCCGACACATGGACAATAATTTTCACATCTGGAACCACAGGAAATCCAAAAGGAGTTGTTCTATCATATAGAGCAAATGAAGCAACTAAAATAATTTCTCTAAATGCAAACCCTTTAAAAATTGATTATAAAGGGAACAATCATTTTTTTTCATACTTGCCAATGAATCATATAGCTGAAAGAATAGTTGTAGAGTTTACTGTATTTAGATTTGGAGGAACTATTTCATTTGCAGAATCTTTAGATACTTTTGGAGCAAATCTAGCTTCTGTTCAACCTACAGTCTTTTTTGCAGTACCTAGAATATGGACCAAGTTTCAGATGGGAATATTAAGCAAGTTTTCTCAAAAAAAATTAGATACTCTTTTGAGCATTCCATTGGTTAGTTTATTAATTAAAAAAATTCTTACTAAAAAACTAGGATTAAGTCGAGCAAGAGCAAAAGTTTCAGGGGCCGCTCCAATGCTTTCATCTCAAAGACAATGGTATAGAAAACTTGGTATCAATATAGTTAATGGATATGGAATGACTGAAAATTGTGCGATCAGTAATCAATTGGCAGATAATATATGGGATAGGCCTGGTTCAGTTGGAATGCCCCAAGAAGGAGTATCAATAAAAATTGATCCTAGAAATGATGAAATTTTGATGAAAGGAACTTTTTTAATGGAAGGATATTATAAGGATCCTGAAGCGACTAAAGAAACCCTAGTTGATGGCTGGCTTCATACAGGAGATCAAGGCTATATTGATGAAGATGGATTTTTATATATAACAGGAAGAGTTAAGGATAATTTTAAAACTTCTAAGGGAAAATTTATTGAACCATTGACATTAGAATATTATTTTGGAAAGTTTAATGAATTTGAACAAATGTGTATTGTAGGTTTGGGGAATCCACAGCCAATATTATTAGTGTTTTTGTCAGAAATCGGATCCAGTATGGATAAAATCAAGCTTGAAAATAAATTTAGCGAAGAGCTTTCTAAAATTAATTCCAAATTAGAGCCCTACAAGAAAATATCTACTATCGTTTTGGTTAATGAGCCATGGACTGTTGAAAATGGATTGGTCACACCAACTCTCAAAGTTAAGCGACCTATGATTGATAAAAGATATAGTAAGAATTATCAAAAATGGCATGCAAATTCATCAAAAATTGTATGGGAGTAATTTTTTGTAAATCAATTTTTAATAATAAAGTCAGGTTTTTCCCCAAATCTCTGAGCTTATAGCCATAAAGCATAAAAGCATAAGTTACTGATAATCAAATTAATATATAATTATATAGATCAGTTTTCTTTTGAAAAAAGGAGTTAAAATTTCATTGGAACCTTAAAATATCTTATATTCACCAAATGGCCTTGATATAAAATGGCCAATTTTAAAACCAAATGATAAATAATATACTTACTTTTTTATCGTAATTAAAAATCAAACTTTATAAAAATTAATCATGAAAACAACCTTAATTAAGACTTTATTAGCCTTTAGTTTTTTATTAATTGCCCCTTTTGCTATAGCGCAAAATACAATTAGCGGAACAGTAGTGGACGAAAATAATGACCCTGTTCCAGGGGTAAACATAGTTATTGAAGGAACATCTGAGGGAGTAGTTTCAGATTTTGATGGAAATTATTCAATTACAACTAATCAAGCTTTACCATTTAATATATCGGTTAGCTCAGTTGGATTTGGTTCCCAAGTCATTGAAGTGTCAAATGCTGATCAACAGGTTAATGTAACTTTAGCTTCTGGAACTAAATTAGATGAAATTGTGGTTTCTGCTTCAAGGAGACCCGAAAGTGTTCAAGATTCTCCTGCTTCGGTTACAATAATAAGCTCTGCTGATATAGAAAATTCTCCTTATGTTCAGGATCCAGTTTCACAACTGGTAAATGTCCCTGGGGTTCAGCTTCAGCAACAATCTGCTAATTCACTTAACTTAGAAATGAGAGCTGGTTCAGGAGTATTCGGAACAAGCACTTTTGCAATGTTAGATTATAGATTTTTAGTAACTCCATCAGCTGGGTTATTTCAATCTTATCAAACTGGACTTTCAAATCTCGATATTCAACAAATTGAAGTTGTAAGAGGTCCTGCTGGAGCTCTTTATGGTCCTAACGTAACTTCGGGAATTGTTCACTTTATTTCAAAAAGTGCAATTGATCATCCAGGAACTTCAGCTGAAGTATTTACTGGAACTCAAGCTAGGCTTGGTGGAGCTATTAGACACGCACAATCAAATTCAAGTGGAACTTTTGGATGGAAAATAAATGCAAGATTTGCACAAGGAGATGAATTTAAATTAGACCCAATTGCTGATGGTGCTGAAATAGCTAAGTTATCTAAAACCATTTCTCAACCTGCCATTGGATCTAATGGAGCGGTAGATGCAAGTCTTCCAGGAACAGTTTTGTTGAGTGAATCAGATCTAGATCCAGATGGAGATGGAAATCCTCTTATGAATGATTACGAAAATTATTCGGCTAATATTCATATGGAATTTCGTCCTAATTCTAATACAACAGGTCACCTATCTGCTGGTTTAGCTAACGGAAGGGGATTATTCTTTAACTCTCAAGGGTATGGACAAACCCAGGGAAATGATTATTGGGCTCAAGCTCGATTAAACTCTGGAAGATGGTTTATGAATGCTTACTATAATTCAAATGACGGAGGAGATGAAGAAAATCCAACTTTTTTATATAATTCTGGATTTCGTCAAATTGCAAAAAGAACTGCTTTAGAGACTCAGGTTCAATATAATTTTGAAATGCCCTCTTTAAATTCAGATTTTATTGCTGGATTTGATTATCGTAATAATGGTTCTGATTCAGGAAATACTCTTTATGGAAGAAATGAGCAAGATGATGATTTTGAGATTTTCGGAGTATATCTTCAAGGAAAAACTTCTCTAACTGACCAATTATCTTTGGTTTATACAGGAAGGTATGATAAAATAAATTTCATAGACAAGGGTAAATTTGCTCCGAGAGTAGCAATGATTTATGAAGTTGATCCAAGGAATACATTTAGAGTTTCTTATAGCGTAGCAACATTTGCCCCCTCTGCACTTAACGCTTACATTGATTTTCCAGTTAATACTGTGGTGCCTGGAGTTCTTGATGTTTGGTTGTCGGGTTCAATTACTCCTCAAAGTTTTGCTCCTGCAGCTCAACAACAAATTGAGCTAGCTGGCTTAGGACTTTCTTTACCTATTTCTACACCTGGATTACCTAATGCAGTGACAACTGGAGCTGTTGGATCTTTATCTGCAGCAGGTGCTGTAGGCGCCTTATCAGTTCCTAATGCTGCTTTGGGCTATGATGGTTCTGCACTTGCTCCTTTTGCTCCTATCCTTCAAGGATTTTTATCAAATTACAATGCTGCTGGTGGTCCTGCAGGATTTAATGGTGTTTTACAGGGGTACAATGCTTTGGATAATACAGCAATGTCTGCTGGTACAACTGCTGCTGCTGCACAAATTGGAACAACGACTACTTGGGAATTTGGATATAAGGGTCTAATTGAAGATAGATGGGCGGTAGGTCTTGATGTTTATAGTTTTACTCAAAAAGGATTCACAAGATTTACAGCGGTTGGACCAACATTTAGATTAGTTGGATTTGATTCTGCAGCATATGGAGCTGCTGTTGGAGCTGATGTTGCTGCAGGAATTACTGCTTCAGTTACTGACGCACTTACACCTCTTGTAACTCAGGGAGTTACAGCAGTTATTGAAGCAGGAACCCTTGCTGCTGTTGAACAAGGAGCCACTGCAACATATCAACAAATTGCTGATGGTTTGGCTGGACTTGGATATACTATGGCAGGGATTTCTACATCTGGTCTTTCTGCTGCTGAGATGCAAGCGTTTGGTCTAGGTACTGAAGCTCTTCCTCCACTTCAAACTACAATTGATGCACAATATGCCGCAAATATTGGCCCAGCATTAGATGCCAATCTTGCTGCTGGTGTTGCTGGCGAATTGCCAGGACAGGTTGCAACAGTGGTTGGAGGACTAGCAGCTTTTGCTGGTGGAGCATATACTGCTGGTGCTGATGGATTAGCTGAACTTGGTGGAGCTGTTGCTCAAGCCGATGGGACATATTTATTTCCAGCTCTAGGTGCTGTTGAGTCTGACCGTGTTCCTCAAAATGATGGTGTAACTCATATCTCTGCTGGATATCGTGACTTTTATGATACAGAAAGAACTCACTATGGTGCCGATCTTTCGGTTGATTTTTACGCAACTAAAAATTTAACTTTATGGGGTAATGCTTCATGGTTAAGTCAAAATGTATGGACTCCAGGAGACTATGGTGATAATGGATTAGCTTTTGAATCAATGTTAAATGCTCCTTTATGGAAATATAGATTAGGCGCTAGGCTAGTAGGAGATAATGGATTTAGGGCAAGTTTATCTTTTCAACATGATGATTCTTTTGAGTCTAACCAAGGAATTTTTGATGGAATGACCGATGAAAAAAATCTTGTTGATTTTAGTATCGGTAGAAAGTTTGGAAAAATTCAACTTGACCTTGCTGCAACTAACTTGTTCGATCAAAAATACAGAGCTTATCCAAGCATGCCTATAATTGAGAGAACAGTAATTTTAAAGGCAGGATTTAACTTCTAAATTATAGATTACTAGATTATATTTATAATAAGAAATTTAATTTAGGATACAAAGTTTACAGAAAGAGCAACGAAAGTTGCTCTTTCTATTTTTATTTAAGAACTTATTAATACTTAAGTTAAATTAATTTAGTGAATTGTAATTATTTCGATAAAAAATCATAAATTTCTTTAGGGTTTAATTCAAAAATTTATAAAACAATAAAATAAAATTTTAATTCAAAAAATGTTTAGTTTAAAAAATCAAATAGTAATTATTACTGGAGGAGCTAGAGGAATAGGCGAAGGGGTTTGTGAAGTTTTTTGTAAAGCAGGAGCAACAGTTGCCTTATGGGATGTACTTGATGAGGGAGAAGAAACTGCTAAAAAAATTTCATTGAAAGGAAATTCAATATTTTTTCAAAAAGTGGATGTTACTAGTTCAGAAAGTGTAAATAATGCAGTAGAGCAAATAATTTCAAAACATGGGAAAATAGATGTTTTAATTAATAATGCAGGCGTTATTCGTGATAGATCTTTTTTAAAAATGAGTCCGGAAGAATGGAATACAGTTATAAATATTAACCTTAACTCTCTTTACGTAACTTCTAAAGCTGTTTTACCTCATATGAGGCAAGCTGGCTATGGTAGAATTATATCTGCATCTTCGATTAATGGTTTTCAAGGATCATTTGGTCAGGCAAATTATGCAGCCACTAAGGCTGGTGTATCTGGTTTTACAAGAGCTTTATGTAAAGAGGTTGGAAGGTTTGGTGTCACCGTAAATGCTGTTGCTCCTGGATTTATTAAATCATTGATGTCTGATTCTATGCCAGAAGATATTATCAAAGCTGGAGTTGCTCAAATTCCGGTTGGAAGAATTGGAACGCCTGAAGATATGGGTCATGCATATTTATTTTTAGCATCAAAGGAAGCGAGTTTTGTAAGCGGGATTACGTTACATGCAAATGGAGGGGCAATGCCAATGTAAAATTAATAAATAATGAGTACTAGAAATTTGTTTGAATTAGAAGGGAAAGTTGCCGTAATAACTGGATCTAGTAAAGGTATTGGTCTAGCTATAGCAAGAGGATTGGCTGAATTTGGAACCAAAGTTGTTTTAAGTAGTAGAGATCAAAATGCAGTTGATATAGCAGCAAAAGAATTTAAAAAAGATGGATATACTGCTTTAGCTCAATCTTGTCATGTAGGAGATGAAGATCAGAGGAAATATCTAGTTAATAAAACTATTGAATCTTTTGGTAAAATTGATATTTTGGTAAATAATGCTGCAATTAATCCTGTTTATGAATCTATAGAAAACATTACAACTGAAGTATATGAGAAAATGATGAACGTTAATCTTAAGTCAGTTTTTGATTTAAGTAATCTTTGTCTTCCATATATGAAAAAAGAAAAAAACGGATCAATTATAAATATTGCCAGTGTTGAAGGACTAAAGCCTAGTCTGGGACTTGGTATTTATAGCATTACTAAAGCTGCAGTAATTATGTTAACTAAAGTTCAAGCAAAAGAATGGGGAAAATATGGAGTTCGATCTAATGCAATTTGCCCTGGTTTAATTAAAACAAAATTTAGTTCTGCTTTATGGAAAAATGAGGCGCTAATAAGACAAGTTAAAAATCAACTTCCAGCCGGAAGAGTTGCTGAGTCTATTGAAATGAGTGGATTAGCAGTTTACCTAGCTTCATCAGCAGGAAGTTATTCAACTGGAGGAATTTATACTTCTGATGGAGGTCATATGATAATTTAAATCACACTTTATGGAAACAACAAATGATAAATTTTACAAATCTAAATTTAACTCAGTTGATGAATTAGAAAATTCTTTAGGGAAAGAAATTGGACTAACCGACTGGTATACAATGGATCAAGACAGAATTAATGCTTTTGCCGATATAACTCATGACAAACAATGGATTCATATTGATAAAGAGAGATGTGAGAAAGAGTCTCCATATAAAACAACTATAGCTCATGGATTTTTGATGTTATCAATGTGTTCAAAAATAATGTTTGATAGTTTTGAAATTAATAATGTAGGGATGGTAATAAATTATGGTCTTGACAAAGTAAGGTTTACAAATGCAACCGCTTCAGGATCAAAATATAGAGGAAGAGTTTCTTTAATAGAGTTTAATAAAAATCCAAATGGGGCTAAATATAAAATTAATGTTATTATTGAACTTCATGGTCAAGAAAAGCCAGCATGTATAGCTGAGTTTTTAGCTCTCGCTTATAATAAATAAATCATGGAAAAGGCAGTATTATTTGAAGTCAATGAAGGCGTAGCATTAATTACATTAAATCGTCCGGATAGGTATAATGCAGTGAATCAGGATCTAGTTGATGGGATTTCTGAATCTTTAGATAAAGCAAAAAATGATGATTCTATTAGAGCAATAGTTATGACTGGTGCTGGAAAAGGTTTTTGTGCAGGGGCTGATATGATGGTTTTTGGAGAAGAAGCGACTCCTGAACAAAGAAGAGACTATTTAATTGACGAATATCAACCTTTGATGTCACAATTTTATAATCTAAATAAGCCAATAATTGGAGCAATTAATGGAACTGCAGCTGGAGTAGGTGCTGCTTTTGCTTTAGCATGTGATTTAAGAGTTATGAGTGAAAAAAGTGCAATTCTATTCGCTTTTATCAACATAGGGTTAGGTCCTGATGGAGGAGCAAGCTGGCTTCTTTCAAGACAAGTTGGATACAGTAAGGCATTTGAAATAGCAATAAGTGGTAAAAAAGTTCTAGGCCAGCAATGTCTTGAACTAGGATTAACAAATAGAGTAGTCGAAAATGAGAAAATATTAGAGAATGCTATTAATTGGGCAAAAGAATTAGCAAACAGACCTACCTTGGCTATTGGCATAACAAAACAGGATATTGTTCACTCAATGAATAATGATCTAGATAGTACTATTGCATTTGAAGCTGAACAGCAAGTTTTAGCTTTCAAAAGTCATGATTTAAAAGAAGGAGTTACAGCTTTTATTGAGAAGAGAAAACCAAATTTCAGAGGAAAATAATCATAAATAATAATGAATTTCGAAGAGATAAAATTAAAAATCACCAAATTTGTAAAAGATGAATTGTATTCATTAGAGCCTTGGATTTTGAATTGCGAATGGAATGAAAAACTTCCAAAACTCAATGAATTAAGAGAAAAAGTAAAGAATCAAGGGTTATGGCTTCCACAAATTTCTAAGAATTATGGAGGTCTTGGTTTGACAAATGCGCAGCATGGTGAAGTGAGTGAAATCCTTGGTGCAAGCCCTTATGGACACTATGTTTTTAATTGTCAAGCTCCAGACGCAGGAAACATGGAGATTCTTATTGAGTTCGGAACTAAAGAACAAAAAGAAAAATATTTAAAGCCATTATTAAATGGAAATATTCGTAGTTGTTTTGCTATGACTGAGCCCGATTTTGCAGGGTCAAATCCAGTAAATATGGGTACAATTGCTAAGAAGCAGGGAGATAATTATGTAATAAATGGTCATAAATGGTTTACTTCTGGATTTGATGGTGCTGAGTTTGCAATTGTAATGCTTATTTCAAATCCTGACTCTGAAAACCCTCACAAAAAAGCAAGTCAAATTATTGTTCCTATAAAAACGAAAGGATTAGAATTTGTTAGAAATGTTCAAATAATGGGCCATTCGGGAGGAGGATGGGAAAGTCATTCAGAAATTAAATTTAATGATGTAAAAGTCCCTTTAACTAATATTTTAGGAGCTGACGGCGAAGGGTTTTCAATTGCACAAAAAAGACTTGGTCCAGGAAGAATCCATCACTGTATGAGGTGGATAGGAATATGTGAAAGATCATTTGATTTAATGTGCGAAAGGGCATCGACACGTGAACTTGCACATGGGAAAAAACTTGCAGATAAGCAAATAATTCAAAATTGGATTTCTGAATGCAGAGCTGAAATTAATGCAGCTAGGTTATTGGTTCAGGACGCTGCTCATAAAATTGATAAACAAGGAGCGTATAAAACTAGAGATGAAATTTCAATAATTAAATTTTATTGTGCTAATGTGCTCCAAAAAGTTGTAGATTGTGCAATCCAAGTTCATGGAGCCAAAGGAGTTACTGATGATACGATTTTAGCCTCTTACTACAGACATGAGCGAGCAGCTAGAATTTATGATGGAGCTGATGAAGTTCATAAAAGTAGATTAGCTCGACAAATTCTAAAAAAATATGCTCTCAATAAATAAATGTATTAGATAGTTGTGTACAAATTAGATCAGGCTACAGATACTCGTGCAGAGGAATTTATTAACTTAAAGTCTTTAGAAAATTATTTACATAAAGAATTAAATAATTCATTAAAACTTCAAGTTTTACAGTATCCATCGGGATATTCAAATCTAACTTATTTACTTAGAATGGGAAGTGATGAATTGGTTTTGCGAAGACCTCCTTTCGGTGCAAATATTAAATCTGGACATGATATGCATAGAGAATTTAAAATTCTTAGCGCATTAAAAGGTAACTTTGCAAAAACACCTTCTCCAATTATCTTTTGTGATGATAAATCTATTATTGGAGATGAGTTTTATATAATGGAAAAAATTGATGGTACAATTTTTAGAGGGACACAGCCTCAATCTGATCTTCCACAACCTGAATTAATTCCAGATTTAGTTAATTCTTTTGTTAATACTTTTTCAGAAATACATTCTTTAAAAATAAAAAAATTAGGTCTTGAAAGTTTTGGAAAACCCGAAGGTTATGCAGTTAGGCAAATAGAAGGTTGGGTAAAAAGATATAATAATGCAAAAACCAATGATTTTGAAGGAATAGATAAAACTATAACATGGCTATCTAATAACATACCAAATAATTCAGAAGCTTGTTTAATTCACAATGATTTCAAATTTGATAATCTCATGTTTGAAATTGGTGAAGAAATTAATGTTAATGCTGTTTTAGATTGGGAGATGGCAACAATAGGAGATCCTTTGATGGACCTTGGAACAAGTTTAGGATATTGGATTCATGAAACTGATCCTGAAATTATTAAAAAATTAAAATTAAATATTACATTTTTAAAAGGCATACCATCGAGAGAGCAACTTGTTGATTTATACGGAGAAAAATCAGGTCGTTCAGTAAAAAATGTTATCTTCTATTTTGTCTTCGGACTATTTAAAATTGCAGGAATTGTCCAGCAAATTTATTATCGTTATAAAAAAGGATTAACCAAAGATGAAAGGTTTAAAAATCTTGATAAAGGTGTTAAGTTGTTAGGAATTATGGCTAATCAAGCCATTCAAAAAAGAAAAATTGATTATTTATTTTAAAAAAGAGTTTTAAAAAATGGAAACAGAAGTAAAAGTAGATTTAGGAAGCTTTCGTCTAGAAACAAGGGCATGGTTGAAAAAAAATTGTCCACAGAGTATGAGACTTCCTGTCAAAACCACAAGTGATATGTATTGGGGAGGAAGGAATGCTAAGTTTAGTAGTGATGATCAAAAGATGTGGTTTGAAAAAATGCTAGAAAAGAAATGGATAGTTCCGCACTGGGAAAAGAAATATGGGGGAGGGGGATTAACTCCTGAAGAAAACAATATTCTTGTTCAGGAAATGGCGAGATTAGGTTGTAGAAAACCACTATTTAGTTTTGGAATCGCAATGTTAGGTCCTGCTCTTCTGAAATTTGCAACTGAAGAACAAAAGTTAAGGTATTTGCCTGAAATTGTGAAAGGTAAAATATGGTGGTGTCAAGGGTATAGTGAGCCTAATGCCGGAAGCGATTTAGCAGGTCTTCAGATGAAGGCTGAGGACAAAGGAGATCACTACATGGTAAATGGCTCAAAGGTTTGGACTACTTATGCTGATAAAGCGGATTGGATTTTTTGTTTAGTTAGGACTAATAGTCAAGTTTCTAAACATAATGGGATTAGTTTTCTTCTAATAGATATGTTAACCCAAGGCGTAAGCACAAGACCGATTAAGCTAATAAGTGGAAAATCACCTTTTTGTGAAACTTTTTTTGATAATGTAAAGGTTCCCAAAACTAATATGATTGGGACACTAAATGATGGTTGGACTATAGCTAAATATCTTTTAACACATGAGAGAAAAATGATTGGTGGAGTTGGTGAAACTGATATTAAACAAGAAATAAGTAAAATTGCCAAAGAAAAAATAGGGATTTCTTCAGGGCAATTAAAAGACTCTTTTTTAAGACCTCAAATTGCAAAATTTGAAATGAATGAAAGTATTTTTGACATCACAATTCAGAGAATAATGGATGAAGACAAGTCTGGAAAAAAGGCAGCTCTATTATCATCTTTTTTTAAGTATTATGGGACTGAATTGAATATAAAGCGCGAAGAACTATTAATGCAAATAGGAGGAACTGATTCCCTTTTATGGGTGGCAAATGAAAATAATGATGCCGATGCTGCAAGAAAGTTTTGTCGTTCTAAAGGAAATTCTATAGAAGGAGGGACATCGGAAATACAACTTAATATAATTGCTAAACGAATACTTAATTTACCTTCTTAAATAAAGAATTATGGGACTAACTTTAACTGAAGAGCAAAAAATGCTTAAGGAATCAGCCGCTGAATTTCTTCAAACTAATGCCAATATTGATAATTTTAGAAAGCTTAGAGATAATAATTATGAGTCATTTGACAAAGAGGTATGGAACGGATTTATTGAAATGGGATGGACTGCATTAATAATACCAGAAATTTATGGAGGACTTGATTTTGGATATACTGGGCTGGGGCAAATACTTGAAGAATCTGGAAAAACTTTAACTAAATCTCCACTCATTTCTTCAATATTATTATCCGCAACTGCTTTAAGATTATCTGATAATGAGGGTATAAAAACTAAGTGGCTTCCTGAATTAATGAATGGAAAAACTCTAATGAGTTTAGCTGTTGATGAAAGATCATTTTTTGATCCGTTAATTATTGATTCTAAGGCTATTTCAGTTAAAGATAATTATATTTTAAATGGAGAAAAAAAGATGGTAATTGATGGAAACCTTTCTGATCATTTTATCGTCGCAGCCAAGTTAAATAATTCTTTAAGTCTTTTTTTAGTTGATTCTAAGTCAAAGGGCATAAAAGTTAATACTGATATTTTAATGGACGCTGGAAGTTATTCCTCAATAAATTTCGAAAACGTCAGTATTCCTTTCAACAATAAATTGGATATTGATATTAAAGGAGAAGAGATTTTAAAACCTGTCTTGGAAATTGCTGCAATTGGACTTTCTTGTGAAATGCTTGGAAGTGTTAAAGCTGCATTTAATAAGACAATGGAATATATTAAAGAAAGACAACAGTTTGGGGTCAAGATAGGATCATACCAAGGTTTACAACACAGGGCTGCAAATCTTTTTTGTGAAATAGAATTATGTAAGTCAATTATTATTAAAGCTTTACAAGCAATTGATAATAAAGACTCTAATCTCTCTAGGTATTCTCATCTTTCGAAAGCTAAATTAGGAGAAGTTTTAAAATTAACTTCAAATGAAGCTATTCAAATGCATGGTGGAATTGGAGTCACAGATGATGTTAATATTGGTTTCTATTTGAAAAGAGCTAGAGTAGTTCAAAGACTTTTTGGAGATACAAATTATCATTTAAGCTGTATTGCAAAACAAAATGGATATTAACGATTAAAATTCTTTTAATCTGCTTTTATTTTAGTCAAATTAAAATATTAATTTTATTAATCATCCTTATATTTGCATTCTAATTTAGATGAATTTTTAAATATAATTTTAGCATTTTTATATGGCAATTAGTACAGGAAAAGTTTCACAAATTATTGGCCCAGTTGTGGACGTAGAGTTTTCGGGCAAAGAGAATGTTCTTCCCAAAATTTATGATTCTTTAGAAGTTAAAAATAGTGATGGAAGTGTTCTAGTTTTAGAGGTTCAGTCTCATATTGGTGAGGATACAGTCAGATCTGTATCAATGGATTCAACCGATGGACTTAGTAGAGGGACTCAAGTATTGGCTACAGGAAATCCTATTCAAATGCCTGTAGGAGAAGAAATTTATGGAAGACTTTTTAATGTTATTGGTGATGCAATAGATGGGCTTGGAAATCTACCGAAAACAGGTGATAAAGGGCTTCCAATTCATAGAGAATCTCCTGCATTTGAAGAACTGTCAACAGCAACAGAAGTATTATTTACAGGAATTAAAGTAATAGATTTAATAGAGCCTTATGCAAAAGGAGGGAAAATTGGTTTATTTGGGGGTGCTGGAGTTGGAAAAACAGTTTTAATACAAGAATTAATTAATAATATTGCTAAAGGCCATGGTGGATTATCCGTTTTCGCTGGAGTTGGTGAGAGAACTAGAGAAGGAAACGATTTATTGAGGGAAATGCTTGAATCAGGAATTATTAAATATGGAGATGACTTTATGGATTCCATGGAAAAAGGAGGCTGGGACCTTAAAAAGGTAGATAAGAAAGCTATGAAGGAATCTAAGGCAACGTTTGTTTTTGGTCAAATGAATGAGCCTCCTGGAGCAAGAGCAAGAGTAGCATTATCTGGACTTACAATTGCTGAATATTTTAGAGATGGAGCTGGAGATGGTAAAGGAAAAGATGTTTTATTTTTTGTAGATAATATTTTTAGATTTACCCAAGCTGGCTCTGAAGTGTCTGCACTTTTAGGAAGAATGCCTTCAGCTGTTGGATATCAACCAACATTGGCTACTGAGATGGGAGCAATGCAAGAAAGAATTACTTCAACAAATAAAGGATCAATTACTTCTGTCCAAGCAGTTTATGTGCCTGCCGACGATTTAACAGATCCTGCACCAGCAACAACATTTGCTCATTTAGATGCAACAACTGTTTTGTCAAGAAAAATTTCTGAATTAGGAATATATCCAGCTGTTGACCCTCTAGATTCTACATCAAGAATTCTCACACCCGAAATTTTAGGAGACGACCATTATAATTGTGCTCAACGTGTTAAAGAATTACTTCAGCGTTATAAAGAACTACAAGATATAATTGCAATTCTAGGTATGGAAGAATTATCAGAAGATGATAAGTTAGCTGTTGGAAGAGCTAGAAGAGTTCAAAGATTTTTATCACAACCATTTCATGTTGCTGAGCAGTTCACTGGAATACCTGGAGTCTTAGTTGACATTAAAGAAACAATCAAAGGATTTAATATGATTATGGATGGAGAATTAGATCATCTTCCAGAAGCTGCATTTAATCTTAAAGGCTCTATTGAAGATGCAATTGAAACAGGTGAAAGAATGTTATCTGAATCATAATGTATCTAGAAATAATATCCCCAGAAGCAACACTTTTCAAAGGTGAAGTTGATTCAGTTTCTGTTCCAGGATTGAATGGTTATTTTCAAGTTTTAAATAACCATGCTCCAATAGTCTCTAGCTTAAAGAAGGGAAAAGTTGAAATTAAAGGGGATATTCAAATAGATAAAGAATTTGAAAAAATATTTGAAAAATCAGAAGGAAAGACTATTCTAAAAATTGATTCGGGCACAATTGAAATGAGAAACAATAGAGTCATTCTGCTGTCGGATTAATCTTTCAAGGCATCAATTTAGAATTTCATTAAGTTTTTCATAAATCAAATTATTCTCCCAGCCCCTGTATTTAAGAGCAGAAATAAATTTTTTCTTTCTTGTGACTATTTTATGACCTTTTGTTGAATCCCATACTTTTTCACTAAATTTATTTAAGGTCTTGATATAATCTACTTCATCAATCTCTTTAAGAGCATTATTAATATTGTATTCACTTATTTTATGGCGTTTCAAATAAAAGATAATTCTTTTTTTTCCCCAATTTTTGATTCGGAATTTACCCCTAGAAAAACTTTTTGCAAAACGACTTTCATTTAGAAAATTTTCCTGAATTAGCGTGCTAACTATTTCATCAATTGCCTCCGGAATAATATTAATTTTTTTTAGCTTATCGATCACTTCTTTGTGAGATCGCTCTTGGTAGATACAATATTTTTCTAAGATTTTTTTTGCTTCTTTAATAGAAAATGATTTTTTTTTCACTTTATAAAGTTAATTCAAAAAAAGCCACTGAAAACATTTTATTTTCAGTGGCTTTAAAATTATATTCGAAGTCTTTTTTGGTTCTTATCCATAAAACTAAACTTCAAATAGAGAAACGCATCTCTAGGCACAACTCGTACCCATTTTTTAAATTCAAAATACCATTTGAGTTGGATGGATGGAAATCCTTCTTTCAAATAGGAAGCAATAAATGGGTGAACATGTAAGTAAATATGTTCACTTTTGTATCGCTTATGCTTAACAATCTTGTTAAGTTCTGTGTTGATTTTATCAATTAAAACAATAGGAGCTTCTACTTCACCATTTGAATTAGGATTTGCTTCTTTTGTTTTAATTTTAACTTCTGGTCGCACTCTCTGTCGAGTAATTTGAATAAGACCAAATCGACTAGGCGGTAAAATTTTATGCTTAGTTCTATCATTACTCATTTCCTCTTTCAAATGCTCAAATAACTTTTTTCTATTTTCATTAGAAGACATATCAATGAAATCTACAACTATTATTCCTCCCATGTCACGTAATCTTAATTGACGAGCAATTTCAGTTGCAGCAATAATATTTACTTCTAAAGCAGTATCCTCTTGCCCTTTAGACTTATTTGAACGATTTCCACTATTCACATCAATAACATGAAGAGCTTCAGTGTGTTCAATTACTAAATAAGCACCTCGTTGCATTGAAACTGTTTTTCCAAACGCAGTTTTAATTTGTCTTTCTACTCCAAACTTTTCAAATATTGGAGTTACTTCAGTATAATTTTTTACAATGTCTTTTTTCTGTGAGGCAATACTAATGACATAGTCTTTAACTTCATTAAATATTTCAGGATCATCAATATGAATTCCTGTAAAACTATCGTCAAAAATATCTCGTAAAATAGAAGATGATCTGTTTATTTCACTTAAAACCTTAGTTGGATACTTATCAATTCTTTGCAATTTATTGCAAAGATTTTTCCAACGTTTGAGAAGTTGTTGCAAGTCTGAATCAAGCTCAGCTACTTTTTGATTTTTTGCTACAGTTCGAATAATTATACCAAAACCTTTTGGCTTTATACTTTGAACTAATCGTTTGAGTCGACTTTTTTCTCTGGTTCCTTCTATTTTTTGAGAAATTGAAATTCGATCTGAAAAAGGCATAAGAACCATAAAACGACCCGCTAAAGAAAGCTCTGAACTAATTCTAGGGCCTTTAGTTGATATAGGTTCTTTGACTACTTGAACTAAGGTGGTATCCTGACTTTTTAATATACTATCAATGTTCCCGTCCTTAGAAATTTCATTTTCGAATTTAAATTTTTTAAGTAAATAATCTTTATGCTTACCTGTGGTTATCTGTTTTATAAATTTTAATAAAGAGGGTAATTTAGGCCCTAAATCGTGATAATGTAAAAAACCATCTTTTTCATGACCAACGTTTACAAAAGCAGCATTCAGTCCCGGAATAGGTTTTCTAATTTTGGCAATGAATATATCACCAACAGAAAACTTATTATCTTCCACTTCTTTATTAAGCTCAATTAATTTTCCATCCTTGAGCAAGGCAAAATCAACAGCAGAGGAATTGGATCGGATAATCAGTTCTTTCTTCACTCTGATAAATTTTATAACTATAA
>MDTG01398728.1_pt1 | contig 18794 bp, 14 predicted proteins | sample 811421 | NCBI WGS metagenome assembly MDTG01 (sample SAMN05326645, study PRJNA326480) | marine metagenome | isolation source: seawater | place: Pacific Ocean: South East | collected 2011
GTTACATTCAAAACACTTTGGTAGTCGCGAACATCCCCAATGTAAAACTTGAGTTTAGGATGATTGTACGTTTTACGCATGTCATCTTGTTTTTTCTCATCACGGCTAAAAATACGGATTTCAGCTATATCAGTGTTAAGGAAACGACGGAGTACAGCGTTTCCAAAAGATCCCGTACCGCCTGTGATTACAACAATTCGATTAGAAAAAAGTGACTTCATATTTTAGGCATCTTTCTTTTAAAATTTAGAAAATAAAATCGTATAACTTGCATTTATCAAAGGAATTCAGAAAGCGCATTATCCAAAAATTCATTAGAAAACTTTCTCATTTCTTCCAAACGGACGTTAAAATCCTCCGGTGGCTCAAGATATATAATTTCAGGATGATTGATATTCTGAGTAGATTTTATTTGGATGTTAAACATCTTGAAAAAGCTGTCGAACCTAGCTTTTCCTCTATGGTCATTCTTCATAAGTAGGACTGGCTTTCCAAACCTAAGAGCTAAGCACAAACAATGAAATGAGTCAGTCAACACAAGTTCAGAATAAAAAATATAACTTATCCAGTTCTCAACAAGCTCATAAGAAGACCCATCAGGACTAATATATAAGTTATGCGCTACTTTCTTAAAGTTGTTTTCTAGTTCAGCCAATTCTTCTCTAAATTTATGTGAGGTATCCAGCTTATAATATACAAAACTTGGTAGACGAGACTTGGATTCCTGATCAAAATTAGCGATAATCTCATCAAAAAACTGGTCCTCCACTAATAGTAGTGGATCAAGCACATGTTCAGCATTTACATCAAACTTCCGACAAATATCTTTTCCACTATCTTCCCTAACAGAAACGAAGTCGAAATCATTTAATGCTTTTTTAACTCTCTTAGAGAATCCTGAGCCCATAGGAGCGCCCCAGTCACGCAGACCAAAACTTGCGGCATATGATATCTTTCTAACACTTGGGTTGCAGTAATTCAAAAAGAAAACTAATGGGTCGCCTCCCATAGTTGGCCGCCATACCTGATCACTCCCGACAATAATCGCATCATAATTAGCACTTTCTACACGGAACTTTTTTTTGTTAAAAATTATCGGAGTCCGACTAATAAACTTGACTCGAAAGCTCTCGAAGCCTTGACTGCTTAGAGCGTTATTTGAATCATTTCGACTGTTTTTATTTAAAAGCCGTTTCACAATCGCAGAAAGTAGAAGCCTGATGCGATTGCGTTGCGGCCGATAATCTATGTGTTCAACATTCTCAACTCGCTTCTTAACCAACCGCTCTAGTGCTGCTGCCTGTAAAACTGCACCATAATTATCTTTAGAATATTGAAAATTCAGGAGACCTACTCTAGCTTTTTTATTCAAAGTGAAACACCTTATTGAATCGTATTAATCTAATAAAAAAATGAGTTATAAACACCTCTGTTTTCGCAATAAATTTTATTAAATAAATCAGAGATTTTAACGACATCTAACGTTTATATTTAAGAATTAAAAAAACCGTTGACAGATAATAATCACCCACCTTTAGATTTTATGAACGACAGTATTTTTCCTCGCTCAGACCGTTCTAAACCTAACATCCAGACACAAAAACCTGTAATGAGCATCACCAAAAAGCAAAATAATAACATTTCCAATATATTAAGTTGGACGCTTACCATATGATTAAATGTTGTTCCAAGCGATATACTGAGTGCAGATACTTGAAAAATTTTAATCAATGCGCATTTTGAATACTCAGTAAATGAGAAGTTGAAAATACGCTTTAACATAAAAATTCTGGCAACAGCCGCGAGAATTGTTACCAAGATCGCTACTATAAATACAGAGCTGGGATTATAACCCATTTGTACTACGACGTAAGAAAAAGGAACATTTAATAGCAGGATGCCGCCTACAACAATTTGGTATAGTTTAATATTCCCAGTTGCCTGAGCCGCTGTAATAAGAGGCCTAAAGATACTATCCAAAATCGCATTTATTAAAATCAACTTTAAAAAAGTAGCTGAATACGGCGGAGGTTCAACAAGCCATATTTTCAAAACATTTTCGGTTCGGAGTAGAATTGGAAATGCGAGAGTAAAAATCAGAAAGAAATTATATTTACTACCGTAATACAGCAATTTAATTGTATATGAATGGTCATTCCTTGAATATGACTTGATAATTTGAGGGTTAACTGCATACTGCAAATTACTTACGAATTGTCCAAGCGCATTTGAAGCCTGATTTCCTATGCTTTTGGCTGCGTTTACTAACGGGCCGAAATAAACATTAAGAAGAATATTAATACCTTGATTTGAAAATATTGGAGCAGCATTACCCCATATACTCCAACCGGAAAACGAAACTAATCGTTTAAACAATTTTTGATCCCAACCTAAGCAGAACCTCTGCTCCTTGTATCTGGTTAACACATAAGCTACATAAACACCGCTAACAACCGTAGTTGCCAATAGTGTCAGAGCACCATAAGCAATTAAGGCATCATACGGTAAATATTGAATTAGTATTACTATGCCTAAATTAAGTACTGCTTGCCCTATGCTTATCCAAGCAAAAATTCTCATTTCTTCATGTGCTACAATCATCGCATGAAACGGAACAACAGCAATATTTAATGCAAATGAAACTAGAGAGAACCAGAATAGAAAGATTACCGCAGTCAAACGAGATTCATCAAAAGTGATAATTGATGGAACGATATATGTGCCTACCCCCCCCACAATCACCAACATGAGTAATGCAAATATAATATGAATATTCACGCTCATGCCGAATACATTCCTTAGATCGGTGGCTTCTTTCTTACCCAACTCAAAGGCAAGAAATCGCTGAGTTGTTCCTGATAATGCTCCTTGAAGAAATCCTGCAAGAACGACAATACCTGCGACAACATGATACAACCCGAAGTCCTCTGCTCCCAATGTATCTAAAAGAATTCGAGACGTGTAAAGAGATACGCCCATCATTACTAACATTCTCACATAGAGAGAGATCGTGTTTTTTATTATTTTTCTTGTTCTAATTGACACGCTAAATCAACTAATTCGAGTTACGTTGGACAAGCTTCGTCAGAACCTTTTTAGCTTTCGCAATAATTCTTTGAATAAGATTAACTCGACTAATCTTCGAGTAGGATTCTATAATAGGTTTAAGCATCGATAATGAAATACTGAGATCCCTATGATCTGCAGCAAGTAAAAATGACTTGTGACTAGTTTGACGGATTAACTCTCTATATTCGTAGGTTGTTTTACGAACAATATTAAGTTGGTGAGAATTAGGCTTTGTTCGCTTTTTGGGAAACGGCTTTCCTAGTGCTTCATCTCTGCCAGAACGGTACGACAACCCTTCTCTTCTATGGCGTAACCCACTTCTTTGAGAGTCTAAGACTCGTTTCGGTGTGAGTTCCTGTAGTTTTATAAGACCCTTATCGTCCCCATCTTGTAGTAAATTACTCAAAAATGGGGAACGTGAATTGATTATATTAGTTCCTCCACTATCCCCTACAAATTCAGGTAACCATGCGTCGCCAAACACAATATCTGATGTCTCCGCCATAATATCATCACAATATTCACAAGCTGTCAGTTTGAAAACCCCGTGCCCCCAGTTCCCCCCTACAACTTCAGACATCGGTTTGATTATCCATGAGTCTTCACTTCCCACCCTCGGAATCGCCGTAAAACCATATCGAGATGCGGGACTTTTTTTCAGCTTCGTTCTGAAGTCGATTAACTTCAAGTTATTAGGTTCAATGCCAGCCTGCCAACCTAGAAATTTAGCATAATTTTTAGACTTTAGATGACCACAAACGATTCCAATATGGAACTTAATTTGCTCTTTTAACTGAAGGTTATCTTCCTCATACGCTCGTAATGCTTTTATGAAGCAAGGCAAGCCAACTATAGCTACTTTTTTGGAAGGTTGAGAAAGGAGAGCTTTAACTACCTCAGATAATTCTACGGGGTAATACTTTGATTTGGCGCCAGATTGAAGAGACTCGATGTCTGAACTTTCTTGGTATGAATACATCTTATTGTTACTACTCGTATCTTCTTTTACGTGAATAATCGTATCGATATATCCATCCCGTAGTAACTTTGAACATAGCCAGTTCACCAGTCCAGCAGAACTTCCCTGCTCGCGAAACTTCCCTTCGATGGCGTAACCTGCATATGTTTTATGATAATAGCCTAATCCCTCTAGATACCTGAGATTATTTACCTTAAAAACTTTTGATGCCACAACATCTTCAATATCACTTGCTTTGGCAAATGGGCAAAAATTTTCCGCAGATTCAATCTCACTTTTGGTTAATGCGGCTAAATCTGGAATATAAGTTCCCTTAACGGTTTCGAACATTCTTCCTTTTTTAGATTGCGCCATACATAGTCCACAACCGACACAGTAATCGTGTTCTACAACCTGTTGTAAATTTAAGTGCGTCATTCGTATTAGTCTATACCGTAGAAATAGGAGTTAAGTTGTTTGAAGATACCAAGGCATCGCTTCATAAATACCTTGAGCAATACGGAGTGTAGGCTCAAAACCAAGTTTGCTTTTTGCTTTAGAAATATCACCCTGCGAATGACGAACATCACCGGGACGAAAATCTCGATACACAGGCTCGTCGTTATACTGAACACCATTTTTTTGAGTGCGTCTTTAATGCCTACAAACAGTTCATTTAGCGTCGTACGGTCACCCAATGCCATGTTGTAGATTTCGTCTTTAGCTGCGTCATCGGCTGTCGCAGCAAGAATGTTCAGTTGCACAGCATTCGCCACAAACGAAAAGTCACGGCTGGTTTCACTATCATCATTAATTAACACTGGCTCGCCTTTTATCATCGCATCAGTCCACTTAAGAATAACTGCTGCGTATGCCCCATCAGGGTTCTGGCGCGGACCAAACACGTTAAAGTAGCGCAAGCCTATTGTTTTAAAGCCATACACCCGTGCAAATACATTGGCATACATCTCGTTTACGTATTTGGTGACCGCATACGGTGATAATGGGTTACCAATGTTCTCTTCAACTATAGGTAGTGCTGGGTGATCGCCATAGGTCGAGCTACTCGCGGCATAGGTGAAGCTATCCACGCCAGCATCTCTCGCTGCTACTAGCATATTCAAAAAGCCATCGATATTGCTTTTATTGGTATTAATTGGGTCGTCGATGGAACGTGGTACTGAACCTCGTGCAGCTTGGTGCAGCACATAGTTTACTTTGCCGGCATAGGAGTGATTTATAACACGCTTGCAGGTGTCTAAATCACATATGTCCCCTTGAATAAACTCAAAGCGATTCCACTGGTCTTCGGTTACCAGGCTTTTAACTTCATCTAGGTTTTTCTGAAAGCCGGTAGAAAAGTTATCAAGGCCAACAACGCGTTGATCAAGTTTGAGTAAGGTCTCAAGTAGGTTTGATCCAATAAAGCCGGCTACACCAGTCACTAGCCAGATTTTCGGCTTTTTAGTAAGTTCGAGTTTTACTTCTTCGTATCGTGTCATGATGGCATCCTTGCGTTGCGAGTTATTAAAGACGGCAGTCGGCTTGTTCAGCCGTTAGCACATACTTTAAGTCGTACAGCACGTGTGTGTTCTTACACAACGCCCGTATTCCGTGCTCGCCTAACTGTTTAAACTCATCATGCGCAACAGCGATAACCGCTGCGTCGTATTTGCCCTTTTTATGTTGATTAATTGGGGTAATGTTATATTCGTGCTCGGCTTCGGAGGCATCAACCCACGGGTCGTAGACATCGACTTGTGCTCCGTACTCGTTGAGCTCAGTGATAATATCGGTGACTTTGGTGTTGCGAATATCGGGGCAGTTTTCTTTGAAGGTTAACCCTAGCAACAATACTTTAACGTCTTTCACACAAAGGCCTTTTTGCATCATCGCCTTTACGAGTTCTGCTGCCACAAAGCGGCCCATGTTATCGTTTACACGGCGCCCCGCTAATATCATCTGGGGGTGGTAACCGACCGCTTCGGCCTTATGTGTTAAGTAGTAAGGGTCGACGCCAATACAGTGACCACCGACAAGCCCGGGACGGAAAGGCAAGAAGTTCCATTTAGCGCCCGCCGCCTCAAGCACGGCTTGGGTATCAATGCCCATTTTGTTAAACACCATTGCCAACTCATTAATAAGTGCAATGTTTACGTCCCGCTGGGTGTTTTCAATTACCTTTGCCGCTTCAGCTACTTTTATACTGGTCGCTTTATGGGTACCAGCGGTGATCACGGTGTTGTACAAGGCATCAACAAAATCGGCGATTTCGGGGGTTGAACCTGAAGTGACTTTTTTTATTGTGGTGACACGATGCTCTTTATCGCCCGGGTTGATGCGCTCGGGGCTGTAGCCTGCAAAAAAATCTTGGTTGAGTACTAACCCTGAGTGTTGCTCAATAACAGGAAGGCAGTCCTCTTCGGTGGCACCCGGGTAAACGGTGGATTCGTAGATCACCTCCGCACCCGCTTTAATCACGCTGCCAATGGTCTCGCTGGCTTTAATCAGCGGCGTTAAGTCGGGCTGTTTATGTTTATTAATGGGGGTTGGCACCGTCACAATAAACACATCGGCATCGCCGAGTGCGTTAACATCACTGGTGTAAGAAAGGTGTTTGGCTTGTTGTAAGCGTTCGGGCTCTACCTCGAGAGTGTGGTCTTCACCACTGTTAATTTCCGCCACGCGCTTTTGGTTAATATCAAAACCCAGCGTTCTAAATTTTTGACCGAATTCAACTGCAAGAGGAAGGCCCACATAGCCGAGCCCGATAACAGCAATCGTAATCTCACTGCTTCCTAACTTTTTGAACAGTGCGTTGCTCACCTAAATTCCCTTTTAAACTTCGTCCGCCATCCTGGCGTTGTGTTGTTTGTTTGCCCTGTGCTTTGTGCACTGGGTTTTATCAGGTCGTTTTAGTCGTGCCAAAGGCACGACCTACTTTGATTTGTATTCGTAGCCGTAACCATACCCGTAGCCATAGCCGTAGTAGCTGCTGCGGGTGCGACGTACTTTGTTGAGCAAGGTGCCTTTAATGGTCACACCGTTTTGGGCAAAGCGTTTTATGGTTTGCTCGACTTCTTTTACTGAGTTTTGCTCAAAGCCGGTGACCAACAAGTTGGTGCCGGCGTAGCGGCCGACAATGGCAGCGTCTGTCACTGCGAGTATCGGTGGCGTGTCACACAGTACGTAGTCGTAATGTTCGCTTGCGTAATCAAACAGCTCTTGTAGCCGTGCTTGCATAAGCAACTCCGATGGGTTTGGCGGGGCAACACCTCGGTTCACCATATCCACGCCTTTGTAAGGTGTTTGTTTTATCAGAGCATCGCGGTCAACTTTGCCAGCCAGGTAATCAGAGAGACCCTCTTTGTTGTTAAGGTCCATCATGTTGTGTAGGTAACCTCGACGTAAATCGACATCAATGATCAGTACTCGTTTGCCCGCTTGTGCCAATACCATGGCGAGGTTCGCGGTAATAAAGGATTTACCCACGGTAGGGCTCGGCCCCGAGATCATAATGATATTGTTCTTGGCTTCGAGCATCGCAAAGTGCAAGCTGGTGCGCAGTCCACGCAACGCTTCGATACTCATATCGGTTGGCTCTTCGGCGGCTAATAACGGCAGCTCGGCATGGCGATTTTTATCGCGCTTAAGTGCTGCTTTAATGCGTTCTTCTAGCTTATGCTGAACTTCCGAGTCTGGGATGCTGGCGTATACGGTAATGCCTGCGTTCTCTAACTCTTCTGGGCTTTGCACGCCGCGGTTCATCATTGCTTGAACAAACACCCATCCGACTGAGACCATACCGCCGAGCATTGTGGCGAGTACCACAATCAGTGGTTTCTTAGGTGCAACGGCGCGCGGCTGTGTAACCGCTTCATCTAGAATACGTACATTACCCACAGTGCCGGCTTTCATCACGTTGAGTTCTTGCATGCGATTGAGCAGTTGCAGGTAGATTTCTTGATTTACTTCGACATCGCGTGTTAAACGCAACACTTCTTGCTGTGTCTCGGGAAGTTGTTCAATTTGCTTGGTGAGCTCGGCTTTTTCTTGCTGCAGTCGCTGTTTTTGCTCGAGCAAGGCTTTATACTGCGGATGCTCACGGGTGTACAGTCGCGCCAGCTCAGCCTCTTTAAAACTTAGCTCATTCAGGCGCTTTTCGTACTCAATGACTTGGTCGAGCATGCCTTTAGTTTCGAGGCTTAAATCCACCGACTGACTTTGCAGGCGGTATTGGTTGAGCTTTTCTTCAGCAACCGTCAGGTCGTGCTTCAAGCTGGGTAACTGTTGCTCGATAAACTCAAGGCTGTTTTGCGCTTCGGCAGCGTTACGGCGAATGTTTTGCAGCATGTACGCTTGTGTGATTGCCTGCAGCACCTCTTTTGCTTGTGTGCCATCGGTATGTTGTAAACTTGCCGCCAAAATACCGGTATCTTTGCCGCGCTCACTTACACTTAATCGCTCTTTCCACGTGTTTATAGTGCCCAAACGGCTGGTTTTATACACTTCAAAGGTATCGGTGTTGTGCGCTTCAATATCAGCGACTTTTAAGCGCCACTCGCCAGAGCGCATTTCTTCGCCGATGGCCCCTGAAATCACCTGTTGATCATCAAAGTAAAGGGCTAGCTGCTTACCGTTGAGATCTAAACGCAACGGTTTGCCGATAACCGATTGTGGCACCTGCAACTCGCTGATTAGTACCTCATCTTTATTGCCACTGCGACGCGCCAGGAACTCACCAATTATCGGCGTATAGCGCGGACGACTCAGTATGGTTAAATCCAGTTGGTCAACGACCTCGCCAATCACCATGCGCGAGGTCATGATTTGGATTTCGGTCTCGGCTTCGCTCTCTTTGGCAAACATATCCGCCATGTCGCCGGATAAGGCGGGCATACCTGATGATTTTTTTTCAACCTGCAATAAGGCATCGGCTTTATAAACTGGGGTTGCCAGCAGTGCATAAGCAACACCCAAGGCCATAAATAGTACAGTGATTATAATGATGAACCACTTGCGGTCTAAAAGCAGTCCAAAGAGCTTGCCTAGATCGATTTCGTCTTCATTTCGCGACCCGTTTGATGACGCGTTAGGAGCCGATGTAGGTTTATTAGAGTCTGTCATGGAGTTTTAACCTGATACTGCCTTGATACGAAGTTGAAAGTTGTTATTACGCGAGTTTGCTTTGCCAGTGCGACACCGCGCGTGCGAGATCGCGATATACTTGCTCGTGGCATTCGATGCTTTTTTGATAAGGGTCGGCGATGTCTTTTCCTTTCCCTAACCCTAGTCTTAAATTTTGTTCGTTATCACTATTGAGCCACTCACCCAACAGCATGGTCTTGCCGCGGCTGTCGGGATAACGGTTACTCAGCCACTCTTTGTGCTGTTGTTCCATTACCAAAATCAAATCGCTTTGATTTACCAACGAGCGGCTCGCTTGTTTAGCGGCGTGTGTGGGACATGCGAGCCCTTCTATATAGGCAACTTCGCGCGCGGTGTTGTCCATATCGCGACCTGTCAGGTTCGCTGCTTCAACATGAGTGCCTGCGCTATCCACGTGCTTTTCGGGCAGCGCACGCTGCAATAGCGCGGCAGCCACCGGGCTGCGGCAAATATTACCGGTGCAAACAACGAGAATATGGTCAAACATTAGTTATTTAGGTCGTCGCGGGCGCGTGTGATGTTATATAAACCGGTCAGCGATGGAATAATCTGGCTGATCACGCGGTTCCAGCGTGCGACAGGGGCTGCGGTCACGTAGACGATATCGCGCGGTTGTAGTTTAAATTGCTCAGCCATGACCAATGCCGTCGCGTTGCTGGCATCGAGTTGAAATAATTGTGCGGCATAACCACTATCGGATGCGGCTTGGCGTATCACGAATACGCCTGAAGCATCTGCGGTTTGGTTGTACAAACCACCGGCATCACTCAGCGCCTCTGCGAGTGTCATGCCATAGCGCCCCATCGGATAGCTTTGCTGTTTACCGACTTCACCGAGTACGTAGACTTTGTTTTTATCGTTGCGGGCAATATGCAATACGTCGCCCGCTTTAAGAATAATGTTCTCTTGTGTATCACCGCGCTGGTAGAGTTCGCGCAATGAGTAGTGCATCTCTTGCTCGCCACGCTTTAAGCTGACATCGGTCCAGTCCGCATTAGGCGTGAGCCCACCGCTTTGCGCGACCGCCTCGATTAGCGTCAGTGGCACATTGCTCACAGGTAAGGTGCCGGGCTGTTTGACTTCGCCGGTCACGTATACGCGCTGCGAACGGAACGCGGCCACGGTGACATCGACTTGTGGCGCTTCGATATACTTCGCTAGCTTGGCGGTGATCATGTCGCGTATTTCAGTGACGCGCTTACCCGCTACGTTAATTTTACCAACATAGGGATAAAATATGGTTCCATCGTTATGAACCCAGTTACCGGCTTCCTCTGGCGCACGCATCGAGCCGGCAGGAATGGTCAGTTCGGGGTGGTCCCACACGGTGATGTTAAGAATATCACCACGCCCGACGACATAGTCGTAGTTATTGCGTGCTTTCTCAAGTGCTGGGTTGGCACGTAAGTGTTCGTCGTTGCTTTGCTCAGCATTGATTTGCGCTAACAGCATGGGGGTGATGGCTTGAACCTTGACGAGATTTTCCCACTCAACGTCTGAGAACGACTCGCCATTACTGTAGTCACTGTCGCTAAATAAGCTACCACCCGACGGGTCAGGGATATGGCCTCCCGGCGCGAGTGAACAACCCGCTAATGCCAGACCGATGGCGGATAGAACGCTGAGTTTAAGAAGTCGCGGGGTTCGCTTGAACTGCATCACTGACACCATTGTGTAAAGTCTCATTTAATTCCATTTAAATAAAAAGGCTGACGTAAATCGGTCAGTCGATAGAGGTCGACGGGTCGCTTTAATGTTTGTCCACCGTCTCGGGTTATCGGCTCCCATGACAGCCCCGCGTGGGCGATACTGGATTTCACCGAGAACAAATCAAACGGGATACTGAGGTACAAACCTTTAGTAAATGACCCTTCGCCGTAGTCCTCTGCCGAGACATTGGTCAATGCGGCATAGGCACCCGCCACAACACCCGATTCAAAGCGATGCTCAAAGGTGACTTTGACACCTTCATCACCCGCTAGAAAACGTCCTGCATCGAGCTTCACTAACGAGCGTTTGAGCCACGGAGTCTGCCAGTAAGCACTCAGATGACCGGTCCAGACCTTGTAATCACGCAACCCTAACGGCTCATCAAAGCTGCGTTGCTTCACCCAGTTTAGATTGCCGCCGAATGCCCAATCACTGCCTTGTGGACGATACAATACGCTCGCCCCTGCACCGGCAAACATGCGCTCTAAGTAACCTGCGTATGCCGCACCATACCAATTGTTCTTTAGCTTGGCGGTGTATTGTGAATACAAATTACTGAGCCACACATCGGTGTCTGCATAATATTCACGTACGTAAGTACGAACACGTGGCAGGGGTGACTCGTAGTCGTCGACGCGATAAGTGAATTGGTCGTAGTTATTAAGCACGTTCATGCCGATACTGGCATTGACCTGCCAACGCGGTGTCAAGGTGATATTTATGTCGGCATTGGCGGCGAACTGATAAAAGTAAAAGCTCTCGGCGCTGCCAAATGACTGGCTCAATGAAGGGCGCCAGGTCACATCCCAGTCTGGCGTCAGTGTGCGCGCTTCACCTCGTTGTGCGCTCCAAGCGCGCGCTTCGCTCTGACTGTAGGTATTGCTGAGCGGCTTAGTAAACCGAGCTCCATTAGCGATCTGTTTAAATTCATCAACATCGACGTTGTAGCTATTGATCGCCATGCCCTGATTGACGGTGACCCACTCGTAACGTTTGATATCCTCGGCCACGTAATGCGTGGCAATACGGGTGGCGCGTTCGAGTTGTTCTGCGCGATTGCGGTAGTTACCTTCGCCCTGTTGATACAGCGTGAGCGTTGTACCCTGAATTTGCCATCCGCTGAGCTCGATACCGAGCTCATTTTTAAATGCCTGTGTAAGCTCAGCCTCATCCGTTTGCGGCACTGATAAGACAGCTCGCTTACGAGGCCTTACTTTAATTTGCTCGGCACCATCTAAATCGGCATGCAACGTGATACCAAACATCCAAGTGTTGCCGCGTTGATAGCTTAAATTCAGCTGCACATGGTCATTCAGTGCGTACTGTGCGCCCCAGTTTAGTGGGCTATCACTGTAAACCGGTGCCTCGGTTAAGTTGGGATCGACCGGATTACTGAGCCTTTCTTGACTGTAATCGTTAGCATCGTATTCGACTTGCAATACTAACGGCTGCCACGGTGTTTGATACTCTACCCCGGCAAATAAGGCGCTAGACCCGCGAAACCAGTCATCGACTTCGAACTGCCCGCCTGTTCCGCTTGTCGTGCGGCTGCGTTGACAAAAGCGGTCATCGACATGACACAGTGGGTTATTAATATTATCGCGCACCCCCAAATAGCCCCAACCGATACCTGCGGTTACGTCAATCGCGCCCCAGTCAGCTGAATTAAATAGTTGTTTAGAAGCAACAATGTATTCACCGCTATAGAGTCCGGTGCCGCCTAAATCCCGTAAACCAATCGCCAGTTCAGGTTGATAACGCCCCTCATTGAGTAGGTTTAACTTAACGTCGAGCCCTTTATCTTTCAGGGTTTGGTTGCTGAACTCAGGGTCGATACTGTAACGCTCGTAACGAATATCGGTATAACGTACCGTGGTCTCTAACCAAGGGAACAACTGCATGCTGAGCGAAATACGGCGAAACGGATCGTTATCGCGGTAGTTTAAGCTCAGTTCACCCTCTGGGTTCATTCGGGCACTGGGCATTTGCATCACGCCAACTCCACCGTAATCTGACTGCCTATAAGTGGTCTTCGTTTGTGCGTGACTGATTTGTGGTACTAACACCAGCAATAACCCGGCAATGATTGCCTGCAAACTAGGCTTCATGACTGACAAAGGCGCGCTACGGATGATTTACCGGGTTCACTATTGGTCGACCTTGCCGCCAGCGATTGGTTCGGTGCCCAATAAATCAGTAAGTTCAATAAGCGTTGGTTGATGCCACTAAAACCCGCTGGTAAGTCGCTGTCATCATAGCCTTGAAATAATACCTGCCCGGGTTGCCAATTAATTTGCTCGACAGCGACTTCGCGCGGCGTCAACGCCCGATAATCAGCTCGCTGGCTCGCAAAGCCTTGCAGTGGAACCTCCCACAGATTATCCAACGCCCTATTTTTCAGTCGCTTAAACAGGGGATCTTGCGACCAAGGATAGGTACCTGCAAATGGAGTGAGCCCCACCCAGTGGATACTGTGGGGGGCCCCCACCACGCGCAAAAAGTAGTGCTTAAAATGTCGAGTTAGCTGCCAGTTATTTTCGGGTTCAGCGATCAACCGCGCTGGCATAATGCCCGCGGCAAGGCTTGCCAATAATGGCCAGCGCTGAACCTGTTGATACAACTGTTGGGTGCGTTCGGCCAATTCCGGCTGTTCGGTATTTTTGTAAACGGTGCTCAGCAGTTGCAACTCGGCAAGGACCGCAACACGGCGCGCCTCTAACCGTTGTTGCAGCTTAGGCGTGCACAGGCGCGCCGTCGACCAATAAAGATTTTCTGGTTGCTCACTGTGGGCGATAACCGAATCGACCACGGTTTTAATCCGCTCACCGTAACTCAGTCGCAAGTCGACCCGTTGCTGGCCGGTCAGACCATCTGAAAATACAGCGGTTACCGGCACCTGCGCCTGACTACTCAGGGTAGCGAACACACTGCTCACCACACAGGTGAGGACTAAAATAACTTTCACAAAACGACTCGACATCACATCACTACGTTTAATAACGTGCTTCTCGCAACATTAATGTGCCACTGTCGCGATGGTCACCGATGCCGAAATGCTGTTTAGACTGGATAATGTCGCCACTGTGGTATTCGATCCAATAGCGATTTTGCCAAGTTAATCCGGATTGGGTGTGGACATCTTCGACTAATTCGCGCGTTTTGCGTTTGCCTCGTAGTGGCGTTGCAATGTTTTGGTCAACCGACCAATTAAAACGACTTTGGATGTGTATGCGCTCTACGCGCTGATTGGAGTTCTCATAATCGAGGAAGGATTGCCAAGTACGTACGCAATGAGGTGCGGCTGCCGAATCCCGTAGTTGCTGTTGATAGCAACCCAGAGGATCAGCATTTAAATTGGCGACAAACATGAGGTTGTGCGGCATTCCTTCGCTGCGAGTGATGCGTCCGTTGCGCGTAATCAGTGCTTCTTTTGCCGATAGCCAACGCCGCTCCACACGTCCTGTGCGGTTAATTTGCTCGGCGAGCACTAAGGTGGCTATCGGTTGTTCGCCCAACTGGGCGTATATTGCTGCACCCGGCAATTGTTTGAGTTGCTCGGGTGTCAGTTGGTTTATTTTATCTTGCTCTAACCAAAACATCAGCGTCTCGGAAGCGCTTGAAACGCCGCCCGAGAGCTGACTTGAATCTGGTTGCACGACTGAGCAGCTGGCGACCAGTAGCACACTGATCGCCAGTACAACGGCTTTGACCACGACTTAGTTGTTATTCGTGGTCGTCGTTGTGCTGGTATCGTCTTGATTATTTTGCACGACCGCTGCGGTCGCGGCTACTGCGGCAGCGCCCGCTGCAACGGCACCCGCCGTTATACCACCGGCGGCGGCTGTACCTGCGGCAGCGCCTGCTGCGCCCGCTGAACCTGCAGCCGCTCCAGAACCCGCAGCACCGGTACCGGCGGCTGAGCCCGTACTACCTGCAGTACCCGATGTGGTGCCTGAGGTCGTGCTGGTCGTCCCAGAGCTGGTTCCTGATGTTGATCCCGACTGAGATCCCGATTGCGTGCCTGACTGCTGCGAACCTGACTGCTGTGAGCCCGATTGTTGCTTTTGCTGCTGTTGCGCATATGCAGGTGTAAAAGAAGTACCCGCCAACAATATAGCGGAGAGTGAAATAGATACTAATTTGGTCATCGTTTTCATCATGTGATTCCTTCACATTGAGAGTGTCAACATCCGTGACTACAAAAACGGCTTTCGTGGAGAGTTTAAACACGCTACCGCCCATGGGTTGCGGATCCCATTGTCCGATGAGGTGCTCGGTGGCGCGTATTTATTTGTTAGCAGATTTAACCATTGTGATTAACATTTGACAACCATTAAAACTCGAAAAAAATTTAAGTGCTTAAATTTACTTCAATTAAATGCTTATTGACGTCAGTAAGGTTTGAGCTAGCGCTCCACTATGGCTGCGCTAACCCCTCTTTATAACTCGGGTACAACAAGCTGTATCCGGTGCTGCGGAGTAAGCGATTACTACAGCGTTTCGAGCCGCGCGGACCTGGACCGGGCTCCACTGGACCATTGAGTTCAACGCCCTCTTGCTCGGCCAGGTACTGATACACTTGGTACTGTTTGGTAGGCTTATCGTCCGACACCAAAAATAGGCGGTGGCGATGTTGCGGAAAGCGCACTAAATGAAAGATAAAGCTCGCGACATCATCCTGATGGATACGGTTGGTCCAGCTATCACGCAAAGTGGCTTTACCCTGCTGCAACTGCTTGCGCATAAAATCGCGCCCTTCGCCGTAAATACCGCTGCAACGTAAAATCGTCGACGGTACGGGTAAGTCACGAATTAGATGTTCGGCTTGCAATAGCATTTGCCCGGAGTCAGAATCTGGCGCGGTGGGCGAGGATTCATCCACCCACTCACCTTCACTCTGTCCATATACGCCGGTACTGGATACGTAAATCACATACGGTGAATAACTGAGCTCACTGATGACCTGCTGCAAATGCCGACACGGCACCACATAGCCTTGACGATACCCCTCTTTGGAGTATTCGCTCGGCGTTAGGGTGACCACCACCAGATCGACTTTGCGGTCGCTGAACAAAGCACGCAGGTCTTGTTCATTGCTGGCATCGGCAGCTACCGTTTCAACCCCATTGATGAGTGGTTTGTTGTCGGGATTACGACACGCACCTATCACCTGATGGTTGTCAGCAACCATCAGTCGAGCGGTGCGTTGGGCGATATCGCCATAACCTAATAAGAGTATATTCATAGTGGCTATGTTACTGATTATCAGCTTGGCTGTCCAAATAATCGAGGATGCCCTCTGCGGCGGTACGGCCCTCGGCTATCGCTGTGACGACGAGGTCCGCACCGCGTACCATGTCACCCCCGGAAAAAATCTTTGGGTTACTGGTTTGCATCGCGAATAGACCCATTTGATCGGGCTCTGCTGTGGCAAGCACCGTGCCCCATTCGCTCAAATTCACTTGGTGCCCGTTTAACCACTCCGGTGGATTCGGTTGATAGCCAAAAGCAATGAGCACGGCGCTTGCTGGCATTACGAACTCAGAGTCTGGCACCGGTTGCGGTCGGCGACGACCTTCTTCATCGGCGGGACCCAGCTCAGTGCGCACCATTTTGACACCACTGACGCGACCATCTTCACCTGCCACCACGGCGAGCGGTTGTAGATTGAATTCAAACTCGACCCCTTCCTCGCGTGCGTTTTGCACTTCACGGCGCGAGCCGGGCATGTTTTGTTCATCGCGACGGTAGGCACACACTACGGATTCAGCACCTTGACGAATCGAGGTACGTACGCAGTCCATCGCGGTATCACCGCCGCCAAGCACCACGACTTTTTCGCCTTCGAGGTTAATCAACGGGTAATCCGGCATTTCGGTATCCAGCAAGCGCTGGGTGTTACCAATTAAAAACGGCAGTGCAGGATACACCCCTGGCGTATTGAGCCCCTCTAACCGTCCATCCAGTGCCTTGTAGGTGCCTAATCCTAAAAACACGGCATCGTTTTCCTGCATCAAGGTATCAAAATCGACATCTTTACCCACCTCAACGCCGAGTTTGAATTCAATGCCCATGTCGCTGAAGATCTCACGACGTAATTTCAGTACTTGTTTATCGAGCTTAAACGGTGGAATACCGTAGGTCAGCAGTCCACCGATTTCGGGGTAACGGTCATACACCACGGGCTTGACACCGTTACGTACCAATACATCGGCACAGGCAAGCCCGGCAGGGCCGGCGCCAATGATGGCGACCTTTTCAGGGCGAGCTTCGACATCGCTTAAATCGGGGCGCCAGCCTTCGGCAAACGCCTGATCGACCATCTGTTTCTCGATACTACCAATGGTGACGGCACCAAAATCGTCATTAAGCGTACATGCGCCCTCGCACAAACGATCTTGCGGACACACCCGACCACAGACTTCGGGCAGGCTGTTGGTTTTGTGCATGAGCTCTGCCGCTTCAAACACGCGGCCTTGGTTAGCCAGCTCCAACCATTGCGGAATGTAGTTATGCACCGGACACTTCCACTCACAATAGGGGTTACCGCAATCGAGGCAGCGATCGGCTTGGCCTTGCAGTTGCACATCCGACATCGGCTCATAGATTTCTTTAAATTCAATACGACGCGATTCGACGGGGTGCTTAGGAGGGTCGATGCGCTGTACGTCTAAAAATTGATATACGTTCTTGTTCATTACATCACCTGCACACGGAGCTCAGCGGTCGAGCGGGCACGGTGGCCTAGCAACGACGCAATATCGGCGGACTTAGGTTTAACGATGACAAACTGTTTTACGATGTCATCAAACTCGGTCAGTAGCTGTCTGGAGTAATTACTACCGGTGGCTTCGTGATGTTCATGGATCAGACCACGCAGGTGTTCTTTGATGATGGGTTTATCCACGGCAACCGCTTCGACCAGCTCGCCATTGAACCGTCGATGCAGGTCACCGTCGATGTTGCGTAAGTAGGCAAACCCGCCAGTCATTCCGGCGCCAAAGTTAATACCGCACTGACCGAGCACTACAACGATACCGCCGGTCATGTACTCGCAGCCGTGGTCGCCGATGCCTTCAACGACTGCGGTAGCCCCTGAATTACGAACGCCAAAGCGCTCACCCGCGCAGCCGGCCGCATAGAGTTTGCCGCCCGTTGCACCGTACAAACAGGTGTTACCCATAATGGTGGATACCTCACTGGCATAGCTCACGCCAGCACGCGGCTTAATCACGATACTGCCGCCCGCCATGCCTTTACCGACGTAGTCATTGGCATCGCCGGTCAGATGCAGTTTCAGTCCGCCGGCATTAAAGGCGCCAAAGCTTTGTCCCGCAGTGCCCATAAAGCCGAGCTGAATAGGCGCTACCGCCATACCTTGGTTGCCATGCTTTTGTGCGATATAACCACTGACCATAGCGCCCACTGAGCGATCATCGTTGCGAATGGTGAGTGACCAGCTGCCCCCTCGGCGATTATCAATTGCCTCACGCGTGAGTTCGAGTAAGCGCTGATTGAGTCGACCCGGGTCATAAGGCGGATTTTTCTCGACACAGTATTTGGCATGCTCCGACGCGGTACCCGCTGCCGCCAACAAAGGTCCGAGATCCATCGCGTGCTGACGTTGGGTCTCGCCGGGCAAACGCTCCAGTAAATCAACCCGCCCAATGGCGTCGGTAATGCTGGTTAGGCCGAGCTTTGCGAGCCACTCACGGACTTCTTCGGCGATAAATTCGAACAACGTAATAACACGCTCGGGTAAGCCACGGAAAAACTCTTTACGCAAGGTTTCGTCTTGAGTGGCAACGCCGGTGGCACAGTTGTTGAGGTGACAGATACGTAAGTACTTACAACCTAATGCCAACATCGGCGCGGTACCAAAACCAAA
>MDTG01035839.1_pt1 | contig 18793 bp, 13 predicted proteins | sample 811421 | NCBI WGS metagenome assembly MDTG01 (sample SAMN05326645, study PRJNA326480) | marine metagenome | isolation source: seawater | place: Pacific Ocean: South East | collected 2011
CATCCATGCCATCCCCGCCATAGGAGAAATCGACAATCGCCTCCTCGGCGTTGCGTACAGTTCCATCGTAAGACACTTTCATATCTTCCATCGACTTCATCTGGCGACGTTGGATGTAACCGGTCGTGGCCGTTTTGACGGCCGTGTCTACCAGACCTTCGCGTCCGCCCATCGCGTGGAAGAAGTACTCGTGCGGATGCAAACCGAGCGCATATGAGTTTTCGACGAATCCTTGCCCCGCCAAGCTTCGATCGTCCTTGGCGAAGCACGAGAGGGTGCGCCCCCCCTTCTCCGCAAACACGCGACGTCCTTCGACGGATTGCTGACCCACGCATCCACAAATCTGAGACAAGTTGATTGGGTTGCCCTTGGAGCCCGCCTGCACCATCTTGCGAATGGCGTTGTCGGCACCGAGCTCCTCGTCGACGATGCCGCCAGTGTGCATGAGACACTTGCTCAATATGCGCACGACCGTGCTTTCAAGCACGCGCGAGTCGTCACTGTTTGGCTCAACCGGCTCGCGCAAAAGCTCCGAGGCGTAGTGCATCGCCGTCTTGATGCGCTCTTTCACGCGCTCTTCGCCTTTTGCGCCCAGCACGCAGTCGCGCACTCCGACAGAGAAGCCACGCAAGCACAGCCACGCGTTGACGAGACGCTGTATGTCGCTCATCCATTCGACCGTGGTTGAGCTGCCGTACTGACGGAAGAGCATGTCAACAAAGCCGCCCGCCGAGCTGCCGAGCGTCGCCTTCTTGAGCACGCCAGACAGTATCTGCCCGTTGCGCACGACAACGCGCGTGTGGTCTTTGATGTCATCGCTCTGGGCGATGTTTCCCATCCGCAACGTGCAGGGAAGCAGCATCGAGAGCAGCTGCTTGCCCGTCCAAAGCTCTGTTGGGTGGCACACGGCCGGCGGCGGAAGCGTCTTCGCGTTGTAGCGTATGTGTGCCACCACGTGGCAGGCCTGGCTGCGCGTCAGCAGCGTGTCGTCGCACGAGAAGAGGTGAGCGCCGAGTAGAGAGTCTTGCACGATGCCCATGACGGGGCGATTTGCCTGAGGCGAGATGATTTGCCTCGACACCATCATGAGAGTCGCCACATCTGCAATCGCCGCAGGGCTCTGTGGCACGTGCAGGTTCATCTCGTCCCCGTCAAAATCGGCATTGTACGGATTCGCGCAACACAGATTCAGGCGAAATGTGTTACCTTGCATGAGCTTGCACCTGTGCCCCATCATGCCCACCTTATGCAGTGACGGCTGCCTATTGAAAATCACAACGTCATCATCTTGGAGGAAGCGCTCGACCACCCAGCCAAACTGAAGTCGAATCTTGTTGCGATTGTCGCAGTGCGCCAAATTGATCATGACGCCCGTTGATGTGATGACAGTCTCGGCGCCAAAGATATCAGTTGGTCCGTTGATCACACGCTGCGTGAGTGCTTCGATGTTGTCGCTGGTCACACGTTCCGGCACTGTCAGCGACATTGCGACCTTGTAGGGCACACCCACTTGGTCGACGTCCATCACAGCGTCTGGCGTTATGACGCTGCGACTCGAAAAATCGACGCGCTTACCCATGAGATTGCCACGAATGCGACCATCCTTTCCGCGAAGCCGGTCAGTGATGCTTTTGGTTGGCGCACCCGATCGTTGCGTCGACTGCTTTTGTCCGCGGATGTTGTTGTTCATGTACGTGAAGACCTCAAACTGCAAGCGAGCGATGCGCTCCTGAAGGTCCGCAGTGACATCGACGGTGTGCCAAGTATCCGATTCGCCCATGCTCGTCTGTAGCTCAATCGAACGCTTGTTGATGTCCTGCAGCTTGTGTGTCAAATCATCCTAGAGAGAGAGAGAGAGAGAGCAAGGCACGAAGAACAAGAATGTGAGCTGGGAGCGTTGCTAGGAGGGCTTCGATAAAGCATTTACCTGGCCGCGTGAACGCGAGCCCTCCGATGCCATGATGGCCGGACGCGCCACTGGCGGTGGCACGAGCACCGTGAGTATCACCATATCTTTCGGGCTGCAAAAGTCGTTGAAGCCCATCATCGCGGCGTCATCGGTCGAGATGTGCGTCAGGATCGAGAGAGCATCGCGCTGTGTGAATGACTTCGTGCAAAACGCCTTCTCCTCCGCCGAAGACCATTCGATGTCGGGCGGCCAATCGCACCGAATGGAAAGCGAGAGCCGCACATAATTTGGCTGCATCATGTTGCAATGGGGACAGCGCTTGCGCGCCTTGACGCTGTTGTAAACTGCTTGAAAGCGTGTCTTGCCGTCGTCATCGCCGAGATTGTCGCTCTCCTCGGCCGTCAACAGCAGCTTCGAGCACGTAAAGCACACACAGCGCAGAGTCTTGAAGCACATGTCGAAAAAGCCAATGTGGTACATTGGATAACTCAGCTCAATGTGCCCCGTGTGTCCTTGGCAATCCTTGACATCGCGTCCGCATGTGCCGCACAAAAGCCGACGATCCACAGTTCCCATGCGATGGTCGTTGATACCGTAGGGATTCGGAAGTCCACGGTAGTAAATCGTGGTGTCCTTCACCTGCACCGTCGACATCCGACGCACCTCGTCGGCGGACAGCAACCCGAACTGCACTTCGCCCGCACGAACGGGATAGTCGGTGGTGCACTTGTAGGAAAGCATTATTAGATGCCGCTCAATCGAGTTCACGCGATGCATTTTGATTCAACGCGCCTTGATCCGGATAGCGGTTGGCCCGAACGTTTTGAAAAAACCCCCTGCCGGGATCGAACCGGCGACATCCAGATGCCATCGATGTAGAAGTCTGGCGCTCTAATCCAGCTGAGCTAAGGGGGCGGTTAATTTCTTCAGTGAAAGAATTTTTTTTTTATCCGAGTGCCGCACAACCTTCGGCATCTTCGCTGGCGTCGTCTCCTTCGCGTGCAGCAAAAATCTCCTCCACGGGGATTCGAACCCCGGCCATTAGGGTGAAAGCCTAAGATCCTGACCAACTAGACTATAGAGGATTCTCATAGAATGGGGTGGCGTTAGAGAACGTCTAGATTATGTCATTGTCAAACAACCTTCACCATCCGGTTTCCTTGCCATCTCCTTGCATAGAAAGATGTGTCGTCTCACCTAGAAAATCAAATCGCGGATCTACTCTCCATATTTGTTTCAAAAAATGACACCACGGTGCTCCGCCAGCAGGGCGAGTGCACCATCACGTGAAGGCAAAAGCCTCCTGCATGACGCCTGGGAAATGAGGTGTGTGACGTCTACACAGAATTGCTGTCTTGTTCACGGAAATCCGTCGAGTTGTTGCACCGTATACGACGCAGCATATCGAGGACGCCGTGGCGCGTGTCGTCGTCGATGAGCCTCATGCCAAGCATCTGCAGCGTGGCGTCGAGCAGGGCTGGCGGTTGGAGTTGCTCAAAGGCGCCTCGCGAGTGCAATGCGGCCACCATTTCCTCGAAATCGTCGGTCGCGGCAGGCTCGAGCGCAAAGCGCAACGCGAGCTGCGCTTGCGAGGGGGTCAGATCATCGTAAAACACGAGGCGTTTGAGAACGTGCGCGATGTCTGCGCGGCACTCTTCGTGCTGGCGTGCCGCTCTGAGAAAGGTGCGAATGAGCGGCACATCGCGCTTGAAAATGGACAACTTGCGCTCGACCGCCAGCGAGAGCTTTTCTAGGATAACTAACGGATCGTTGCTCGCGACCAAGGTGCGAATGACCGTACCATTCTTGAGCTCATCCTCCGATGCGTCATCTTCGCGCTGTGCGAGCCACGAGCACACCTCGTCGGCCGACGTCATCGCCTTCAACACGGTCACCTTTGTCATGGCGTCCATCGCCACGCCTCTCTTGTACGCGAGCTGCACGTATCGGGCGAGGCGCTCGACGCGCTGCATGTGCGCTCGAACCTCGCTCTGCCGACCGCCGCGCTTCCGCCCCAAATCCTCACACGCGCGGTGCAGCGCCTCGGGTAGCGACTGGTCGTACTGCGCGCAGTGCTCGCACGGTATGGTGCGACCTTCTTTGGCAACATGCACGCATGTGCCGGACACTGGATTCTCGTTTGGACGAGGACACTGGTGCACGGACGCGGCCATTCTTGCAGACGATTTTTGTTTTGTGCATTTTTTTTTTGGGAGAAGGCGCGGACATGCATCGCCTGAGCACGTTGTCGCGAGAGGATCTGCTCGAGCTGGCTATCGGTGGTTGCGTCCGCAACGCCGATTTGCGCCGTCGTGCCGACGAGATGCTCGCCCAGCAGACGCCACTGCCCAGCTGGTGCGTCGACGTGCTTCTTTCCCCGGATGTGCTGCCGCAAGTGTTTGATCAACTCGCCATTTCCGACAAGGCCGCGGCCGCTGCGTGCCGCACTTGGGCGGCCGGATGGGACGCACTGCTGCGGCGGCGTCAATATGTGCGCCCACAGCTGCTAGAGACTATTTCCTTGAGCAAAGTCGCAATGTTTCCTGTGTGTGGAGTTGTGCTGCCAAGCGGCCAGCTGGTGATTCACGACAACAAGGACCTCTGGTTAGTCTCCGAGACCGGCCAGATCAAGAAACAGATCAAGAAACTGCGCCAGATGTATTGTACGGATTATCTACCTTGCGCCATGAACTTCTACGCAGGCCACCTCTACACTGCCGATATGTCGAATGGCGTCACCGTCATCAAGCTGCGTGATGACGGAACGACCAAAGTGGTGGCGGGTTCAGACAGAGAAGACTTGGATGGTGTATGGGAGTCGGGCGAGCTCTGTATCGCCGGGGACGAGATCTTCGTGCCATGCATGGATGAGGTGAACGTCCTGGACGCGAAGAATCTGGAGCTGAAGCGCACGATTTGCGAGGATGATTTCGACTACGAAGGCATCAATACGTGCGCTGTGCACGACGATCAATTATATGTTTCTGGGCTCCGAAATGGTGAAGTCACTCTGGGCGTATTTAGCCTTGATGGTGAGCTTCTCCGCACCATCAGAGGCGACTTTGGCAATCCGCGGTCCATCGCCTTTTACTATGGTTATCTCTGGATGATTGAGAAGGATGAGGAGGAGGATGGAGTCAAGGGTCGGCTGCTGGTGCTGGATCCTAAGGAAGGAGTTGTGCGCCAGGCCATTTGGCTGCCTCCGCTGGACGACGGCACAAACGGCTGCCGCGCGTACTCCATGAGTTTTCATGACAATGTAGTGTACGTGTATGGCGGCCCGGATCACGCGGCCATCTACGTCATCAAGCTCACGCAGCTCGGGGGCGGATCCTCGTGCTCGGCTAGCGCGTCCAACGACGCCCTCGAGGACGCGGCGCGTTGATTTTTGAATGACACCGCCGACGGAGCTGCGCGCGAGGAAGAGAGGCCGCGGCGGCGGCGGCGGCGGCGGAGGCGGCGGAGGCGCAGCGGCAGCGGCGCGAAAGAGGCGGCGGCGGACGTGTCAAATGTATGATTTTGATGTTCATTTTTTTCATGGATACTAAAAATGACACTTGGTTTCATACACAAGACCGTGCCAACTAATAAAACCGTGCCAGTTACACATGATAAAATTTCCGTGATAAATAAACCAGCAAGAGATAAAGGTGCAAGTTGCGCGACAATGTTTTGCGTCTGCACACTTCTATGGGTTGTGATATCATGTACGTTTGCAGGACTGTTTGGTTGAGCATTTGCTTCATGGAAGACGCGGAATGAATGTTATAAGTATTTTGAAGAAGTAGTTTGGCTTCCCGCTGATGAGCACATCACGGATATGGTACGCATGAATGATGGAAAAGTTAAAGCAAATATTGGAACAACGTACATAGACGATAATACATGTAGAGGAAAGCATTACGCGGATCTTGTGGAACGTGGACAGATATATGATATGCGTGAGCAAGTAAAAAGCACACGGGCGTTACAATCAGAAAGCGAGGCTTCACAGACGCTCGCTCTGCGTACTAGCGGATTTATGTGTACTAAAGATTTAACAAATTCAAATATGGGCAGCGATGCGTATATAGCACAACTAGGCACGTATTGTTTGGGTATCAGTTACGGATCCCTATATTCGAGCCCTACATCTTCCAAAGGCGTGTACTGTGTCGGTACCAGTGGAATGTACGAGTGGAGTCTTTTAGTCGAGGACGAGTGTGATAGTAATAGTAAAAAACGCTCACTCTACAAATGCGTAATGCGTAAGTTATGACAGATGAACTTGTCCATCCAATCTCAAGAATTCGAATACAGGATCTACATGATGGCATAGTCGTATAACAGGATCTTCCAGAACCTTCCATGTGCAAATGTGTAATGATTTATGTACAACTCTAAGGAATATCCCATATACTCCATAGGTAACCAAGATTCGTTAAAAACAAACAGGCTCGAAATGTGCTAACAAAAAAAACGACGAATTGGCCGGTCATTGCTCTATTGATCTCATTTCTCATTGCGATTCCCGCGCTTGTCATGTCCGCGTACTCGGTCGCCCAACTGTCGTCAGCACCACAATGCACTAAATTGAGTGCTGGTGATACTCTCACAAATATTGAACCATATAAATACCACTCTCAAGCAAATGTTTACCCGCAATCCGCAGGCTCTATCACCATTACTCTTAATGCAATGGATCAAGAAAGTGCCATGGTAAGCAGTGGATCCGGTACTATATCAATTGATACATTTTCAGAATCGTTCAAGTATATTTACGACGAATATGAATTAATCATCATGGAATCGGTTGAAAATGATGATACCCAATTTGGCCAGACAAATTCCTTAATGACATTCAAGTGTCATAATGATAATACATGGCGAGCGTCGTATTATGGTACTACCATGCACACCGCGTATGTCGCCTATTTTAAACTAAATTGAACCCGAACCGACGATATTTTTTTTCTCGACTTTCCGGCACGTATGTCGGCGCGTGAGTTACATACTCCGAGAAAATCGACGTTTCAATTATGTGGTGAGTGTTAGTAGTGAGAATCAGCGAAAAGTCGTGGCTTATGGTATCTTCTGCAATATTGCAGATATTGAAAGTAAATAACTGACGACCGAGCAAAAGTTGAGCCAGGTTTTGCAAAAAATTTTGTTGTCGAGGAAAAAATTTCTTGCATTGATTTTTTTTGCATCGGCCAAGATTCGAAACATTCTTGGCGCGCGACAAGCGCTGCGCCTCCCGCAGGGATGCCACGATTTTCGCTTGCAACATAGTTCGAACCGAGCAATAGTTAACCCTTATATTCGAGAGGATTACGCCATATATATATATATATATATGCGCGAATTGGATATCCGTTTAAGTGCAGATGCTCGTATGCACCGTAAAAAAAAAATACGCTCGCCCAGATTGAAGCGCTCCCCCCACAACGCAACTGGTTCGCGATTACATTGTAGATCAGAGGTTGGGGCAATATCATAATTTTGATTTTGGAAAAACTTCGTCTCTGTCCTCATATCTGAAAGTAGTTTTGCGGTGTGTCTCATTCTTGATGATGAGAAGAAAGTAAGACCATTTAAAGTTATTCTTCTCATGCTGTATCTGTATGCTTTGTCTTATTTTTGGAGGATTATCTGCGTGGACTGAAAGATATAATCGTAAAAGAAAGAAGAAATCTGCAAACGCAACAGTTCGAAGAGAAAAAAAAATGTCCAACATGCAGAGTTCTTACAAAAACTATTGAAGGCATATCAATTACCAGCTTGTCCAATTTGTCTTGAAGAAACTGGTATAAGTAACATGGTGTTAGGTTGCGGACACAATTGTTGCTTGACTTGTTGGGATAAAATGTAGTTTAAACAAAAAATTTGTCGGGGTACTGCGTTTTTCATGATTAGTTTTGTTGTGCAGATATTACATTATGAAAGTTGATTGTGCCGGGAGTGGAGAATGCGTTGAATTAGAACGCAAGTGGAACGCAAATGCATCTCCAAGTCAGTCCGTTCCGATCATGAGATTCCTGAATCTAAAGTGTTTACCACCCGCAAACAAAACCAACAGGTTTGGGTCATTTGCCCACAGCACTCATCATGTACTTGGTTCACAATGTTGCTCTGCTCGACGATGAACAGTAATGCAAAATGCATTCCCGATTTTCCACATTGCGGTAAACCCATACCCGTGGTACAGAACGGCGTTGTAAAAACCACAATTCTTGCAACGGGCGATCCTTTCGCCCCAGTGAAACACATCCCAAACAGACTGTATCGGATCGCATACTTCAAACACCCCGCCGAAATGTTGAGATCTGTTAAACGAGAGGGTTGGAGAGACAATTGTGGTGGTATGCGCCGAAAATTTTCTGCCGTTGATCGTTTTGCACGACGAATTTTTGACGGAAACATATCCGTGGATGCGCTTCTTTTTGCAGAAGATGTCTTTTTACGAGGACCAGCGCTGTTGCATTCAATGGGATTTCCTGCCTTTAGAGAACGCGTGTTGTCCCCTTCTCCTCGTAACGAGTCTAACTTTGCAACCGACAAGCTGACCTGTGAATGGATGCCCTTTTTGTGCAAATTGTACAAAGTATAACTTTCGCAATTGTCACCCCCCCAAAAAATTATTTTCGCGAACTTCCCACGAACCATTCGGATCCACGAACCGGGTTTCCAAAGCGAGTCCTCGCCAAGCAAAGCAGGGCGGCTTCGTCTTCAAGCTATGAGAAATCTCCGACAAGAATCCTGACCAAACTCCTCTGCAGCTGTGAGTGCAGGCGTGTAGAATCGTGGAGCGTAGTCGCTGTATCTCCATGTTTCTTCCATATTTACTTGATTTTGGGTCGACAGATTTTTTTATTTGGGGGGGGGAGAATCCCCTTCAAAAAAAAATTGAGGTCCACAGAATTTTCCCTCCCTCTCGATGCCAAATTATCCAAACCTGGACACATCCACACAAAGTCCAAAAACACACACTTCTTAACGCACACATCCCACAAAGTCCAACTCAAAAGCCCTGTTTTTCATTGACAATTTCGCTCGACAGAAAATGTCGATGATGCCATGAAATGCGTCATCCGTGAAGTAGACCTTTGCATCTCCGTGAATCGTTGAAAGTTCGCCTTCATCGTCCCATCCATACAATCCTTGTGCGAAACGCTCATTGTATCCGTTAACCTTACGGAATGCGTCCATTGGGGTTTTCAAGCACTCCACCCCATCGCCAGTTTCCGGTATACAATCCTGCTCGAGAGGCTTATTCATGCGCGCGTGTCACAGTCCAACTTTAGTGCATATCTCAACCCCCACTTTTTCCGCCAAACTCACGGGAAGGGCCATGAGAAGGTCGCCCTTCCGATGGAATAGTCGCCAAGAACTTCCACCTCCAGCTTGAAAGCCGAGAGATACCAGAAACGCTTCATCCGGGGTTGAAAGGCGACTGAACATGATGCATCCCAAAATTGTAAGCACAACTTAGGTCCCACGTCTCAAAATTTTTGGATACTTTTTTTATTCTTTATTTTTTTTTTTGACAAAAAAACTTTTACAAAAAAAAAACTTTTACAAAAAAAAAAAACTTTTTGCTTTCCACCCTCTCCCTTTTTTGTATCTCTCCCCCCCTCCTCAAAAAAGTGTTCTTCGGTCATTACCAGTCAAACATCCCGCGCCTTTCAGCCCAGTCAAAACACCAGTAAATGGTGACTCCCCACCACTAAATGGTGAGGCGTCCGAGCACAATCTCCAAAAAATGGTGATCGAATCTTCAAAAATGACGATTGTTCTTTTCAACCGTTCAATGGTGTCAAGAAACCAAAAAATGGTGAATCAAAATTTGAGTCATCATGAGCTGGGCCCTAGTTATGGTAGGGCCATGCGTGTGCGGCTACCATATTGTGCCTCATATGTCGCGCCACAGGCGCACATGCAAGGTCTTGAAAATGTCAATATTGGAGACTGAAAACGCGCGTCTCTCAGCGGAGAATGCGAGTTTTGCGACGGATAATGAGCGGCTTCGCGCGGAGAATCTGGAACTGACGGCGCGTTTAAAGGAGGCGCGCGCGGCTCGTCCCGTTCAAAACGTGAACAACAATGTGACAATCAACGTGGTTCCGTATGGTCAGGAGGAGGCGGTTTCGGCGGCGGATGTTCGTACTATTTTGCAGCACTTGCCCGGGAGCGACACGATTCCGCGGTACATTGAGATGAAGCATTTTCGCAATCCGGAGACCTCGAACATTCGAATCACAAACAAGCGGGGTCGGATCATGCAGGTTGTCGAGGAAGATGGGCTAAAGCGTCGTCGCTGGGTGGACCGGGATCGGACCGAGATGCTCTCGGCGATCACGGAGAAGAGCCTCGAGGAGCTGCTCAACGAGTTTGATGCTGAAAAGTACAAGCGGTGGAACCGGTGGTACGAGTTGAGCGGCTTGGACGACGAGGGATTCGACAAGACGGACGCGTTTCGTGAGATTATGAAAAAGGTGGACAACATGATTACATCGCAGAACAAGAGCAACGAGCTGTGATGGTGAGACATTTTAATGGCACTGTTGGTTGATGTCGAAACTATCTCGTGCCTTCAGATCGGCATAAGCTTCCGATATTTTTTGGAATAAATCTTGGCCACATGCACGCATGTCTGCGTTCAATTTATCGGGATGAACATGACTAAGCAAACGGCGAACGCACTTTGAGATGGTGTCACCCTGTTGGCATTTGTTTGCGGACAAAAGGATATTGTGTTGTGCGGGCGTGCAAACCGAAGAGGATTGCCGCAAATATTGGTTCAATTTCTCGGAGTTGCAGAGCAAATTGAAGAGCATAATTTGGTTTTCTTCCATCCACACATAAAGCCCCTTGGGAGGCACGGTGTTTGGTTTCGATTGAGGAATGTCCTCCTCTTCTTCGTCCTCATCGTCGAGGTCCTGAACGCGCGCTCGGCTTTTCCCGCTGGGTGAGTCACTAGAGGAGGCACCTGATGTCTGTCGACTGGAGGACTCGGCATCTTTGCTATGTTTGGCAGCCTGAGGCGTATCGAACCTCGTGTACGCAGGGTATACAATATTAAGGTTGTCCTCCAAATCTCCGAGAGAATGTGGGAGAGATCGGAGAGCTTCGATGCTCATGTACACATTTGCTCCGCGTGAGGTATGTTTCTTCAAATATTTGTCAAGACTGGCCGAGTTTATAACAAGGAATTGTTCTGGTCGCCCCTGTTGTTGCACCACAAACTCGTCGCCCGAAATACTGACTTGAACAAATATATCATGTTTGCCGAGTTTATGCGTCTTTCGTATACCTTGTTCAGCCTTCCATGTAAATGAGGACCGGTCTTTGCTCAGATTCCCGCGCCTCATGAGTTTTAGAAAACCATCTCAAAAAAAATGCAAAATATACTTGAAATGTGATAGATGCGTGTAAAATTGTAAGGAATGAAATGACGGAAAAAGTGGTATCGGCAAACATCTTGAACAGTGTAAATGTTGTAAAATGCGTAAAAGATCACCAATTTATCATTTTCTCACCGTCGCTAATTGAAATGCGTTGACTTACGATCACTGTAAGTCTTGTAAAATGCGTAACCAATTTATCATTTTGCCCAATCCATCGCGCTCGTCGTCACGATGGCCGCATGCCTCTCACACACTTTTCACGCCCGGACACCCGTCCGACTCGTTCTCGCGCGTCAGCTCTCTCTCTCACTCCAGCTCGACCGATCGAACGCCTTCGAAGTTCAAAGACGCGACTCATGCTCGAAGGAATCGTGTACTGGCTCGTGTGCCGCGGGCTCGGGCTCCGCAAGCTTCGGCGGCGGCTTCAGCGGCGGCGGCGGTGGCGGTGGCGTCCATGGGCGTCGAGACTGCTGTGCCTTCGGAGGCTCGTGCGGCCCCGTCTCGTGCGGCTGTGCTGGTGGCATTTGCTGCTGCTCGTGCTCTGGAAGCAGCTGTGGCATTTGCTGCATGTAAATGAGAGCGTCCTTTCGGCGCAGGCTCTTGTGCGGCGCATTGAAGGGGCGGTAACGCCACTCTTCCGATGTTCGCATCACATGCAGCTCGACCATCATGCCTGGAATTGCAGCTGGAAAAACGTTACCTGCACTCTGAGAGAAAGAGAGAAAAAGAACACGCACGGAGACGGATGATCATGTGCAGCGACAAGATGAGTGATGCAGTGTTCTGACGCACCTTGAATTTGCGCGGTGCACGCTTCGATTTGCTCAGCAGCGTACGCGATGTGCTCAGCATACGCGCCGGCATAGACGCAAAAAACGCCTTCTTCTCTCTTTCCATATGCAAACTTGAAGTTAGGTGTTCCACGCAAAGTAGATCCTCAAAAGGAAGCGCCACGGAAAGGCGAGTAAGAGCTAGGCTAGAGTCTTCGCCGCGCCGCATTTTTTTACTTCAGCACCCCGCAGCACGCCCCCCGCAGCACGCTCCCACAGCACGCCCCCGCAGCACGCCCCCCGCAGCACGCCCCCGCAGCACGCCCCCGCAGCTCAACTACGCCCGTCTGAGCGCCCTTGCGACAGAGGGAGCGGACGTGACGTCATCCAATGTCTACATCGGGCTTCTAGTTCGGAGAGGGAAGCACTGTAACACCAGAAAATGGAGAGACGACATCGCCTCGAGCAGCGAGGTCCGTCCCAAACCACGCGTCTGCGGACGTGTCATCGGTTACACAGATGTGAGCGGACGTCTAGTCGGCGAAAATAGCGGCAGAGAACACGATACGGATCGTATCACTCGGCAAAACGGTCCGGAGTGGGCAGTCGTGAGGTGGGACACGGGCAAGTCATCCACATATCGGTGCAGGCGGTGTGTTCGCACTGGCTACTGGACCGTCAGTGCTGGAGCTTCGTCGCGAGTAGCTGGAGCTGGTAGGCGATGCTCTGCTGACGGATGCGCTCACGCTGCTGTTGGGCGAGGCACACGAGGTCGGGCAGGCAAGGTGACGAAACAGTGCCTGCGCGCCCGAAAGCACACCTCATGCGCAGCAAAAGCCGCTGGCAACATGTGTCCTACGCCCCAAAAGTTCTTTCCAATGTACTCGATGTGTGCATCGACTGCACAAATGAGCGTTTTACAATATAGTCGTAAGGTGTGTAAGTGCTGTAAGCAAATTACAACCCACGGCTCTTTGCACACCCGGGCAATCTTGAGCCAACCTCAACGAGCACTCAGAGAAAGCGAAGGGCTTCGTCTGATGCCATCGCGCGCTTTCGCCGCGTCCGCCACGCCGACGAGGCGGAAATTCCGGGTGCGCTCTCTCGCCGTCGGCTCTGTGCCCCCTGCCCTTTTCTTACCAGTCACTTCTGCTCTCCCCTTTTTTCTTGTAGCATGTCGGACGTCAGCCTCCTGACATTGAGGGAATGGTGACCCAAAAATATCGCATGAACACATCGGAGGAGTGGAGATATTGGCGGAACGACGCGTTGAACGGACCCGGGCTGCGCCGCAAGCAAGCGCTCGCCTACATCGAGCAGCAGAGGCAGCAGCAGCAGCAGCAGCAGCAGGTGCAGCAGCAGGTGCAGCAGCAGCAGGTGCAGCAGCACGAAGGTGAGGAGGAAGAAGTCGAGGTCTGCGCGCTCGCGACGGAGGCCGAGGTGCGCGACGGGACGGTGCGCCTCAACTCCTTGCGCACACTGCTCCTTCACGCGCTTCCAAGGCGCGCGAACCGGCGCATCGGCAGCACCGCGGTCGCACTTCCCATCGCGCGAGCTGGCGAAGAGGTCTATAACCTCTTCTTGTGTGGCGCGAACGAGGGTGTGCGCGAACTGTGCGTGGGCCTTAGCGGACGCCTGTGCGCGTCGAGGCTCTGGACGCTCATGGAGGAGTGTGAGCTCGATTGGGCGGCGGTGGACGAGTATATGCGCGCGCCGATCGCGCTAAGAAGATTGGCCCGAGATGTGTGGACGCCACAGTCGAACCCGCCATCGCTTCCGTCGCCACAAGGCTTGTTGCAATCCTAGACGCATCATGAAAGTTTAAAAGGCACAAATATGCGTGATCCACGCGCCAGCAAAGGCCGCCACGTGGCCCAGACGGCAGCCAGCCGTGCTCATGTAGCAGATATACACCTACAAGCATATCCGCCCAAATCTCGACCGACACTCGCACCCAGCTTGACCACAACACTCATCTACACGCTCGGCGCAAACACTCGCCGTGCTGCTCGCCGCAATGGTGAACGCGTCCTTTTCTCGCGTTCTGGTCGTCGGATGCGACTGAAATTGACACCCACTGAGTGCGTCTTTCAACCGGGACCTCACCTCCGAGGAGGACGCGCGCGCGTGCCCCACACGGAGCGAGCCCACCAGCATCTCTTTTCTCTACACTTCAAGCGTCTTCATGTGCGAGCGCGCTTCCGCAACGGGTGCCCACGGCAGAGGCGACAAGAAAATGGAAGTGGTGGCCGCCGGATAGACGACGACCACCGTTGGCGCGACGAGTGAGGGGTCAAAGTTCTGCACGAGGCGCTTGTGATGCGCTTCCCACTCTGGGTCGGGCCCTCCAATTTCGGTTGGGGACGTCGCGGCGTTTTGCAGCGCGACCTTTACAGTGTAATGCCCGGGCGTGTGCTCGTCGTACAAGATGATGACAATTTTCGGCGTGTCCTCGATGTGCGAGCGTAGCTCGTTGAGCATCGCGTCTGTCACTTCCATGTGATCTTCACCTCGGGTGAGTATTCCCCTAGATTCCAGCTCGCGCATGACAGCAGCCATGGTGTGTGCACGTCCGGCTGCTCCGCCTTGGAAGGGGGCGTCTGCGAGAGGGAAAGAAAGGTGTGTGGGTGTCAGCCAATGCAGCCAATGCAGCCAATGCAGCCAATGCAGATGCCGCGCACACCTGCCTCATAGTGAGGATGGCTGTCATCTGTCACGTAACGTCATGACAGCTCAAGGCATGAGAGTGGCGCGCGGGGCGAGGGCGGCGCAGGAGCGGCGGCGATAGGAGCGGCGGCGGCAGGAGCGGCGACGGCAGGAGCGGCAGGAGCGGTGGCAGCGGCAGGAGCGGCAGGAGCGGTGGCAGCGGCAGGAGCGGCGGCAGGTGCGGCGCCAGGTGCGACGGGCAGGCGCACATCGTGCTGCAAATTCGGTGTGGAAAGAGAAGAGAGAAAGACCTTGGGACAAGGAAGAGAATTTGTAAAAAACAGGATTGTTACCGAGTAGGGAAAACGCGTAATACAGCAATATTGCCACACCTCCCATTACCGCTATTTCACGCCCGACGACTCTGCCATATGTCCCGACGCCACATCGCCACGTCATCCGCTCGCCGCCCCCGCCCAGGCTAGCCGCCCATCGCTTGCTCGCAACGTCCTCACGCCGTGCACATCGTGGTGAGGTAGTCGGCGAGCTGGTCGTAGCCGTCGAAGCGGTGGACGACGAGAAATCCATTCGGAGCGTACCGGGCCCGCTGGTACGCGTCCACTCTGCACTCGTCTTCCCATTCTCCTTGGCCGTAGGCAAACGCCGAATTTGGATCGTCGCGGGCTCTCGTCGCCACGACAAGCGGGTGCAGGCTCACGGACGCGTCCGAGGTGAGTGCGTCGACCGACAAGGCCGTCCTCGCTCCTTCGTGGGTGCACGCAAACCGCAGTCGCAGGGGGTCTGCGCATTCGCCAAAGAGCTCACTCGCCAGCGGCACGATGAAGACGCGAAGCGTCGGCGAGGCCGAGAAGGCCGCCTCGATCTTGAGGTGCCAGTTGTCGCCGTATCGGTCCTCGATCCAGTTGCCCCCTCTTTGCAGCCAAAAGTAGTCGAGGACGACCGCCTCGGCGTCCGACACCGGGATGCCCGGTTTGAAGTTGGCCTTGTGAAACCCTGGCACCGGGTCGGCGACGCCGTAGCTCACACCCACAAATCGCGCGAGGCCGGTGCATTCCGAGATGGCGTCGAGGCGCCGGCTGTCGCTGTCGTACGGATCGCTGTCCATTGTCACGTAATGGGCGCCCAGCACGACGATGGCCGGGCCGTCGGCGGTGCCGCGAAACTGCTCAGGAGGGATGCGCGCGTTGACGCTCGCGTCGCGCATGAGGATGCGCGGGCTCTTGGCACGTACAGGCCGCGGCGCGCGGTGGTGCTCTGCAGCAGCTTCCTGCACGTTGGCCACCGACGGCTCGGGCGACGCGGGCCGCTCCTGGTTGTTCCACACGCTCGTGTCGACCTCGAGCGAAAAGGCGGCTTCGACGCCGGAGTGGGCGCGGAGCACGCCTGTCTGTGCGTCGTAGTTGTAGGCGAGCATGGATGGTGTGGATAGCCCAAACATGCTGATCACGTGTACCTCACCTTGTGCATTGACGTACACATCTATAAACCAGCCGGCTTTCGAGCAAGTGAGGTGAAGGGTCCGCGTGTGCGTGTCGAATGCGGCCCGCATCAGCTCGGCCGACGCGTCGACGCGTCCGCGCACGGCGTGACCCACGCCGACGGGAATGTGCTGCAGCATCGGCTTCTTTTTTTCTCTGCAAAGGCGTGCTCGGTGTGGAATCTTTTCCGAGCGCTTTGCTCAGGCGAGGCGCCACTGCGCTCTTGCAATCTCCTTCCTCTCTCGCTGACGCCGCGCGCGCCTCTGCTCTGTCGCTCGCGCCGCGGCCGCTGCTGGCATGGTGCGCGACGCGCGACGCGCCGTCACCTCGGCCGCGACCGCGCCTCCGCTGATCCTGCGGCTGGAGCCGCATTTGGTGCAGCACGTCCTTTCCTTGCTGGAGCACACAGCTCCAGAGCAGCTGGCAACGTCGGCGGCTGCCTCAGAGCTCGCGCGGTGGCTGAGCGCGTGCGAGCGCGTGCACCCCGAGTGGCGCGAGCTGCTGCGCGCGCGCGCCGGGCCGTGCCACGACATGTGGGCGCGCGTGTGCCGCGCCGAGTTTCCGTGGGCGCGGCATCCGGGCAAACACGTTCGCTGGCGTCGCGGTTTGTGAATACATATTTTTATGATGTCCCTGCAATAGAGAGATGCGTTGTGGCCTGTGGCTGCTCAGTGTCTTAGCGTGTTCGGCACATCGTGTCAAGGATCCCGAGGGTCTGCTCGTACGGGCGGCAGAGTCCCTGAATGAAAGCATGCAATACCTCACTTCATACAGCGCGTCTACGAGGATCACACCTGCCCACTCGGAACTCGTGAGCATTATCGCGCAATTGGAGCCACTGGAAAGACGATTGGACCAAATTGCCACGGCGAGCTCTCACCGACCAGCTGACTAAGGGACAAAAGTCCCTCCTGATGGAGCCAACGGTATCCAAAACCTCCGAATGGAGACGGTTATACCCCTCCAAATGGCAATAATACCCCGCGGTATCCAAAACCCATCCAAATGGCAGCATCCAAAGTCGTGAACTTCCGGTCCTTGACGAGAAAGGCGGCCTTCTGGTGCGAATATTGAGAGCCTCTCGTTTGCGCTCGAGCAGAGCCGAGTTATCGACCGAAGAGTGCGCCCTCCCGTGCTGCGGTGGCTCCTCGACGACGAGTCGTGGCATGCGAGGGTGCGAAGCTTTCCGATGGACGGAGCCGACCGTCGGAGCCGTCCACTGATTGGATGATTGAGAGTGGGTATACAGACCGGTTTTTTTTTACGAAAGATGCCGAAAGACCTCGAAATCGATTCGTACGGGATCCTTCGATGTACCCGCTCGGAGCACAAGCCATCGGATTCGGTCCGGGAGCGTGTGGGGGAGGGGTGGGCTCACGTGTAGTTCAGTAATGAAACGGAGGAGTAATGGTTAGTGAGTTACAGTCGCGAGCAAATGCGGTAACGCAGAGTTGCACTGGGAGTGGTCGTGCGATGAGAGAAGTTTTGATTGCTAATTTTGCAATGTTATTTTTTTCATTTACATTTGGGTACATTTTTAAGGACATCTTCCCGTGGTATGCAATAATTTGTGTGAAAAATCTGTAAAATACGCACATTTGTTCACGCTTGCTCTGTCACTCAGACCCACACTCCTCTCTTGCTCACCATCGGGCAGAAGACGATGCCATCGTTGATGCCGTCGTTGATGAGCACCAACGCCGCTATCACTCATGAAGCGTCACTTCCGCAACCACTCGTCGGAGCTCGGCTACGCCCTTTGCGCAAGCTCGGCAGTGGAAGCAGCACGGCTGATGTGGCTGCAACCGCTGTTTTGCATGCACAACAACTTTTCAGCCAAGGTAGCGATGTCTGCGTCCTTGCCCCGTGCCCTCTGCGTGGCTCCGACTGACGCCGGCGCGGCCGGCGCGGCCGGCGCGCGCCGCCTCGCCGCCGTCGCCGCCTCCGTCGTCGCCTCCGTCGCCGCCTCCGTCGTCGCCTCCGTCGTCGCCATTACCGCCAGCTGCCAAACAAGCTTGCTTTACGTACATACACGTACATGGCTGCTGCACAGCAAGGATGGCGAGGGCGGGGATGGCGGCGAGGATGCCGGCCTGGCCGCCGTGGGCCGCCTCCATCGCCGCCGTCGCCGCCTCCGTCGGCCATTACCGCCAGATGCTTTTTTCATGTGCGCCTTTGCTGAAACCCCTTTTGCTCTCTGTGTCTGTGCAGAATGAGCTCGAGCCGTGTGGCGAGCCGCGCCCGCTTGGCTAGCGCCGCAGCAAGACCAATCGCCGAGCAGATCGACGAACTCGTCGCAACCCTCAAGCGCGCCTTGGAGAGCCATATTATAATCGACTCCGCTCTGTACACGCATACCATTGGAGATGTTGTATTCCAAGCCAATCGGACATCCTATAGCGGGTGCGCGAGCATCACGATCAGGAAGGGCGCCGCAGAGCCGACGATTCACCGGAATGTTACCGAAAACCTCATCGATAATCTGGTACGCGATGTCATGAGAGCGTCGCCGCCGGTTGCGCCGACCGCCACACCGACTGCGACCGCCACACCGACTGCGACCGCCACACCGACTGCGACCGC
>MDTG01334279.1_pt1 | contig 18793 bp, 21 predicted proteins | sample 811421 | NCBI WGS metagenome assembly MDTG01 (sample SAMN05326645, study PRJNA326480) | marine metagenome | isolation source: seawater | place: Pacific Ocean: South East | collected 2011
GTAAATATTGATAAACTGAATCACTAGGAAACGTGGCAAATGCTTCATTTTTCAATAAGCTCCCAGTCGGTCCCTTTTGCTCCATCCTTTAATATTATGTTTTTCTCAATCAATTGATCTCTTATCTTATCAGCTGTCTTAAAATCCTTATTTTTCCTCGCCTCATTTCTTCTTGATATATATTTCATAATCTCTTTTTCGTCTAACTGAGCCGAGTCAGAAGATTTTAACCACGCATCCGGACTTTCTTTTAGCAAACCCAATATATCTGCTCCATCTCTAAGCTCTTGTAAAAGTTCTAATTTTACTTCCGATTTTTTTGAATTCTTAATTTCTTTGCATATTTTAAACATAACGGAAAGTGCTTCTGGCGTATTTAGATCAGAGGATAAAGCTTTTTTAATTCTATTGCTTTTCGGCGAAATTGGAGTCTTTGCTGAATTAGATTGAAAATCCATCAGAACCCGATAAATTTTATCAAGACTTTGTTTGGCTCTCTGAGGACTTTCAGAAGTCCAATCGAGCGGTTGCCGATAATGTGTGCTGATAAGGGCAAATCGAACTACTTCACCGGGCTCTTTTTTCAGTAGATCTCTAACCCTAATTATATTACCCAAAGATTTCGACATCTTTTGACCGTCTATTGTTACGTGCCCATTGTGAACCCAGTAATTTGCATATTTTTCATTATGAAAAGCACACTCACTCTGGGCTATTTCATTTTCATGGTGAGGGAAAATCAAATCCATTCCACCACCGTGGATGTCAATACTTGATGAAAATATCTTTCTCGACATAGCAGAACACTCGATATGCCAGCCCGGCCGGCCGTAACCCCAATCACTATCCCACCCAGGAATTCCATTTTTTGAAGGTTTCCACAGTACAAAGTCTGCTGGATTCCTCTTATACGGTGCCACCTCAACACGTGCTCCGGCCAACATTTGTTCTTGGTTTCGTCTTGATAACTTGCCGTAACCTTGAAATTTATTAACTTCAAACAAGACATGGCCATCTGCGATATATGCAAAATTTTTTTCAACCAGATCGCTTATCATTCTTATAATTTCACTAATATGATCCGTAACTCTAGGCTCATTAGAGGGCTCCAAAACACCAAGTCGTTGCATATCTTCTTTATAAGCTGCGATGAATTTTTTCGTTACCTCTCTGTAAGAAACTCCGTTTTCAGATGCTACTGCAAATATCTTGTCATCAATATCGGTATAATTCCTAGCATACAAGACGCTCGGGTAAGCAGACTTAAGCAAACGATATAGGATATCAAATACAATGGCAGGTCTTGCGTTTCCTACATGAGGAAAATCGTAAACCGTTGGTCCGCAGACATACATTGTGACTCTCTTTTCCGCTAGGGGCTGAAAGGTTTTAATGGACTTTGAAAGAGTGTTATATAAGGTGATAGTCATTGTCCTAATGTTAAATCTTCAGAGTAATTTATAAATTGTTGGATTTTTAGCTATTGAACAATAAATATCAATAGTCATACAATATACCAAAGAAGTTAGGTAAACCAAAATGAGCAACAATAACAAATCAATTTTTTTTAAGCCACGAACATCGGTTGAACAAGTAGAAGAGGGTACATCTCTAGCACCGAAATTTAATAATGATGGCCTTATTCCTGTTACGACGAGTGAATGGGGAAGCGGGATGGTTCTAATGATGGGCTTTATGAACAACGATGCATTAATTCTCACTATAGAATCTGGTTTTGCCCATTATTGGAGCAGAAGCAGAAAAAAAATATGGAAAAAAGGTGAAACCAGCGGAATGTATCAGTCTGTGAAAGAACTCAGAATTGACGACGATCAAGATGCAATTTGGATGCAAGTAGAGTTAGCCGGGGACCAGGCAAGTTGTCATGTTGGTTATAAATCTTGCTTTTATAGGGCTATTCCAATCGGTAAGGATCACTGTGAATTAGAATTCAAAGAAACGGAAAAAGTGTTCAATCCTGAAACAAAATATGGAGACCTACCTAATCCAACAAAATTATAGCCTACATTTCTAAAAGGAATCTTTTCTCTTTCGAACTTCAGCAAAAACTTCGATATCGGTTTTATGGCCCATATCTACCTTGTCTCTTATAAACTCACTATGAGGCCTTAAGAAAGGGTTCGTCTTCTTCTCTTCAGCAATAGTGGTAGGAACTGTAGGGATGTTTTTTTCTCTCAATGCCAGAATGTTAGCCCCTCGGCATTTTAAGTCTTCGTTACATGGTTCAATCGTTAACGCGAATTCCAGATTAGATTTGGTATATTCATGCGCACAATAGACTAAAGTTTCATTAGGCAGTTGCATTATTTTATCCAAACTTTCCCACATTATTTCGGGAGTGCCCTCAAATAATCTTCCACACCCAAGAGCGAACAAAGTGTCACCTACAAATATTCTATTTTGATCAGGAAAATAGTAGGCAACATGCCCAAGAGTATGCCCTGGCACATCAAGTACCTTTATTCTAAAGCTACCAAGCTGAATGTCTTGTCCATTTTTAACAGCTTGATCAGCGCCTGGTATGCGTTCATTTTCTAAGTCATATGTTGAACAAAGAATATGGCAACCCCATTTTTTTTTTAACGCGATATTTCCTCCAACGTGGTCATGGTGATGATGAGTGTTCAAAATATGGGTCAACCCCCATCCCTTCTCTTCTAAAAATTCAGTGATCACTTTTTCATCAGGTGTATCAATTGAAATCACAGTCTGTTCAGTTGAATCAGCGAGAATAAATCCATAATTATCTGTTAAACAAGGAATCATATGTAATTGAAAATTAACCATTTAAATCTTATCTTGCACTAATCTGAAAACTTACCTAAGGTATCATGATATATAATAGAAATGAACAGTTTGAGACTAACAAGATGAAAACTCTGATTTTAAACGCCAGAATTGTAAATGAAAACGATATCAAAGAACTCGATCTACTAATAGAGAATGGCCTCATTACTCAAATTGAGAAAGATCTTCAACACCAAGACGTGGATGAAATTATTAACGCTGAAAATTTATATCTATTACCGGGTATCATAGATGATCAGGTTCATTTTCGTGAACCCGGATTAACCCAAAAAGCAACAATTGCAAGTGAGTCACGGGCCGCAGTAACAGGTGGTGTAACCAGTTTTATGGAGATGCCCAATGTGGTCCCACCTACTACAAACATGGAAGCAATCAAACAAAAAATTTCAATTGCACAATCTACATCATTTGCTAACTTTTCGTTTTATATTGGCGCTACCAACGACAACATTGCCGATTTATTAGCATTAGATGACCAGCTTGTCTGCGGGGTAAAAGTTTTTATGGGAGCATCAACAGGTTCACTATTAGTCGACGATATGGACGCACTTCATAGTATTTTTTCTTCTGTTAAGGTTCCTATCGTTACTCACTGCGAAGATAACAAAACAATATTAGAGAATTACAATAGAGCGAAAGCCAAGTACGGCGAAGAAATTCCTGTGTCAATGCATCCATCGATTCGTAGTGCAAATGCATGCGAAAAATCAACGCGTCTCGCAATATCTTTGGCTAAAGAGTATGGTAGTGACCTCCATGTACTGCACATCTCAACCGCCCAAGAACTAAAACTTTTTTCAGATGCGCCAATCAATGAAAAAAAAATAACCGCCGAGGTTTGTGTACATCATTTATGGTTCAATCAGGACGATTATTCCAAACTTGGAAATCAAATAAAATGCAATCCTGCTATAAAAACAAAATTCGACCAAGAGGCTTTAATCGAAGCGGTGAATTCTAACAAACTTGATATTATAGCAACCGACCATGCTCCCCATACTTTCGAGGAGAAAATGGGTAACTACTCAGAAGCGCCAGCAGGTATTCCCCTAGTCCAGCACTCATTATTAAGCTTAATTGACCATTATAAAAAAGGTAAACTTACATTAGAAACTATTGTAGAAAAAGCATGTCATAATCCAGCTACAAGGTTTGCAGTTAAAGATCGAGGCTTTATTCGCGAAGGCTATCATGCCGACCTAGTTCTTATTAATTTAAATAAGTTAACAACCGTTCGTAAAGATAATATCTTATACAAATGTGGTTGGTCGCCTTTTTTAAATCACACATTTCAGTCAAAGATAGAAAAAACCATTGTTAATGGGCGTGTGATCTACGATGGTTACAATATAAACCCATCTAATCGGCTTGTATCTCCACTCAAATTTAACCGAAATTACTGAATTACAAACGCCTATCGATCCGGGTGTTCATAAAATCTGTCTTCGCTTCAATTCGTTGAATATCAGAAATCTGAGTGTTCCTTTTTGGCAAGGCTTGCAGTGTATTGGCCATCATTTTTTTTTGATGAAAAGCTACAAAGGATAGATAGTTATTGACTGAAGGAATATTAGAGGCGGAAATAAAATTTGTACCTGACTTGAGATCAGGTGAAGCCAATCTCCTTTGCGCCACCAGATCGTCAATTGAAATTGTGTTGGCACTGAATTTTTTAGGTTTCGAATGATAAGAATTATTTGCTATATTCGTAGATTTTGGCGCTTTGTCTTTATTTGCAATTAGGCCGATCGCCGCCAAGCCTGCCCCAGCAGCGCCGCCAAAAAGAGCGCCTCCAGCTAATTTTATAGCCGGTGCAATTTTATCATTAGATAAAGACCGGTAAACCGCCCCTACTATTGGAATATGGTGAAGAGGATTTATCAAATCTAAAACATCTTTAAAATTAAAACCGTCGCTGCCGAAAATCCTACTAACAAAGCTTTTCTTGGAGGAAATGTTAGAGTTAATGTTTGACTGCTGAATTTTTTGAGGTAATTTTAGCTCTGACATAGGTAAAAACACTATTGTTTATAAAGTTATTATTCATATGGTTGTATATGCAAACCATGTGCCAAAAATATCCCCAAATTTTGCGAAGAAATAAATTTTTAACGGCATAATTTTGCCGATAAAGGAAATATTGTGTATCTTGGAAATCTTATGGACAATAAAACAAATAGGAGCCTTAAAATTAATTTCAGCTTAAAACGAATAATGCTATTAATTATCTTGTTTTCAGTGACAGAGGCCGGCTTAACTAATACTATTGAATCAAAAGGCAGGATTAATTGGGAAAGACTAGATTTAGAAGAAAGAAAAATTAATTTAGAAAATAGAAATCTCCAATTCAAAATAATTAAATTGCAAATGGAAGCATGCAAAGAGATTTATGGTGCTGATTTACAAGCAAAAACAGCATGCGTCAAAAAATACATGCTTCAGCTGTCTGAAATATTCAAAAATTAGCAGGATATAGTAAAAGCTATGTTTCTGGGGATATGAACTAAACTGAAAAATCAACTACTTTAGATTACATCGCAAAAAAGGCTTAATTGAGTAAAAAATTCCAAGAAAACCTTCAAAATGTGCACCATTAAGGGTTGAATTTTAAAATCAAAAAAAACCGAGGAAATGCCGTTTGTAAACAGCCTATAATTAAGCTATAAAGATATAAAACAATTAGAATCAAAATTTAGATTACGAGGATACCCTAATGGCAATGGACTCAAGTACCGAACTTTTTGTAAAGAATTTAGCCGAAAACAATGGCCCAGCATTTCACGAGTTGCCGGTGGATAAATGTCGTGAGGTATACAAAGAGCTTGTGAGCCAATTATCTGGTGAATTAGCAGATATTGGCGAAATTAAAGAATTATCAATACCCAGAGGAAATAACCAAATCAGAATTAGAATGTACTCCCCCAAAAAAACAACAAAAAACATGCCGGCAGTTGCTTATTTTCATGGGGGTGGTTGGGTGATAGGTGACTTAGACACTCATGACCCTGTTTGCAGGCGCTTATCTGCAAAATCAGATTGTTTGTTCTTTTCCGTCGAGTATCGACTTGCACCCGAAAATAAATATCCATCTGGGATAGACGATTGTATTACAGCAACACAATGGATCCATGATAATGCAACAGAGCTTGGGGTTGATTCTAAGAGAATCGGGGTTGCAGGCGATAGCGCAGGTGGAAACATGGCCGCAGTTGTGGCTCAAGAACTGAAAAATATTGTTTCCTATCAGCTCCTAATGTGTCCTGCAGTAGATTTATCTGACAAAAGCTATCCCTCGAGAGAAGAGTATGGTCAAGGAGAATACTTACTGTCGATGAAAGATATGCTTTGGTTTGGAGGACATTTATCTGATGATTTGGAGCAACTATTAGAACCAAAAGCGTCTCCAATTTCGAATAATAATCTATCTGGACTTCCACCGGCCTTAACGGTGACTGCTGGCTGCGATCCTCTTTGCGATGAAGGGAAGGCTTATGCAGATAAGCTATCCGAAGCTGGAGTTGATTCAGAGTATAAATGTTATGAAGGCACCATCCATAATTTCTATCAGTTTCCACTTGCTTTAGAGACAGCCCTTGAGGGCCTTGATTTTATGGCAGCGAGAATAAAAGAGCGTCTTTAAAATAGAAATTATTATTTATCTAGATTATTGATATTCTCAAATAGCTGTCCGTATTCACACCTTCTGCTATGAGCAGGCTGTATCGGGTTATCGAGAAGTTCTCTAATCTCAAGTAAAACGGGTTCAATCCATGTCGTATCCACTTCATATTCAATTAACGACACCTTAAAAATCATAGCAGCATCTTCTTTTTGTAAGAAATCACAACCAGAAAAACGATCAGCATTGCAATATAAGAAATAGCCTATATCATCGACTATAAAATCCATTCTACGGAGAACCCATACATATAAGTCCATTTGTCTTTTGTATGCCATTTTCCATGGTTCATCTAAAGATAGTTCTCTATCTGGGCTCTTAAGCGATGTACTTTTATAGTCTACAATATGTAATTTGTTACTTTTTAAATTTAGCCAGACATCATCTAAGCCACCACCAATTTTCAGGTTTGAGGGTTCGTGTACAGTATTTAATCTGCCATAAGCCCCAAAATGTAAACTTTGCGTCCATAATTCAAAATCTCTATGTCTGAATGGGACCAAATGATCCAACCCCAATCTTGTTAAAAATGGATGAGGTCGCTGAATCTCTCGAAACCTTGCAAAATCCTTTTTTAGAAGAACATCTGTGGCCTCATTTATATTAAAACCAGGCATTGATGGAAATTTAATTCCTTTCACCTGCTCAAGAAAGAAACAAGCGGGACATTTTATAAAATTTTCAATCCTTGTCCTGCTTAATTCATAAGGAGATTCATGTCCAAATTTATAAATTCCTCTATGACGCTTTTTTCCAATAGCTTTAACCATAAAAATTTTCTTAAGATGCGATCATTAATACTATTCCGGCCACAATTAAAATCATACCAAAAACTTCCAAGGCAGTGGACTTCTCTTTAAAAATTAAAACCGAAGCTAAAAAAGTAAATACCAGCTCTATCTGACCAACAGCCCTTACCTGGGCTGCGCTGTGCATTGTAAATGCTGTAAACCATGCTATCGAAGCAATTATCCCAGCGACACCAACAGCGACAGATTCCTTCCAATAGAAAAACATCAGCGGAATCGTTTCTTTCTCGCGAACATGGATAATAATACCCAAACAAATAGACTGAACAGTTAACGCTACAACTAGAGTAAAAGCAGCACTCATTAAAAAGCTACCATCATATTCCAAAGATAATGCAGCAGCTCTATAAAGGACTACGGAAAGACCGAGCGCAGCACCTGATCCCAAGCCCCAGATGGTTGAACTGTCTGAGAAACTTTTAAGAATATTACCAAATGAATTGTTAGTATCTTTTATGGCCAACATGGTAACCCCAAAAGTTGTAACCATCAAAGCAAGAAGCTCATTTATTGTCAGAGGCTCCCCAAGAATAAAATAACCCAGAATCGCAACTTGAACTAACTCTGTTTTTGAAAAAACAGTACCAACAGCAAAGTTTCTACGCCCAAATAATGATATAAGTAAAAATGTAAAAACTATTTGCGCTATTCCGCCTGCGACACAATAAAAAAAGAATTCTCTCGATGGTGCAGGAATCCCATGACCCAAATATCTATTAAGAAAAGTTAAATAGATAACTGCAAACGGAAAAGCAAACAAAAATCTCGTATATGATGCCCCTAGAGTAGTTAGTTGGGAGGCAGCTTTTTTTTGAAGAGCAGACCGAAGATTCTGGAAAAAAGCCCCAAAGACAGTTATCAATACCCATGGCTCAATCATAAGCAATCCAGGTGCTTTAATTTCTCTGTGACGTTGATTTCAATATTTTTCAGCCATTTTAATCTACAAATGCATTGTCAACTCTCTAGGAAGACTGAACACAACCTCCTCTTTTATCCCGGGAACTTCTGTTACTTCTAAGCCACCTCTATCCTTTAATTTTTCCACAACTTGCTCAACTAGAATCTCTGGGGCAGACGCACCAGCCGTAACGCCAACACTGTCTTTATCAACCAGCCAGGAATCTTTTATTTCATTCGCACTATCAATTAAGAAGGCTGGTATACCCTGTTTTTCTGCGATCTCTTTAAGTCTATTTGAATTAGAACTGGTTTGGGATCCCACAACCAAAATCAGATCACATTTTCCAAGCATATCTTTTACAGCGTCCTGCCGATTTTGAGTAGCGTAACAAATATCCTTTTTTTTAGGGCCAACTATCGCCGGAAAATTTTTTCTCAGAGCATCAATCACTTGAGAAGTATCATCCATAGAAAGGGTTGTCTGGGTAACAAACGCTAAAAACGACGGGTTTTTAACTTTAAGATTATTTACATCGTCAACCGATTCAACCAGATAGATGCCACCTTGATTATTAGTTTTTGTTCTATATTGACCGAGTGTCCCTTCCACTTCAGGATGTCCCGCATGTCCAATAAGGATACACTCTCTTCCCTCGTCTTGATATCGGTTAACTTCCATATGGACTTTTGTCACCAAAGGACATATTGCGTCAAAAACTCTCAATTGTCTTCTGTCAGCTTCTTCTTTGACCGCCTTAGCAACACCATGGGCGCTAAATATTACTGTACTGTCATCAGGAACTTCGTCCAATTCATCAACAAACACTGCACCTTTATCACGAAGACCATCGACAACATATTTATTGTGGACAACTTCATGCCTTACATAAACAGGGGCTCCGAATAGTTCTAATGCCCTTTCAACTATTCCTATCGCCCTATCGACTCCGGCGCAGAAACCTCTAGGGTTTGCTAACTGAATTCTCATACTCAATCCTAAAAATCTTAATTATATGGTTTATAGTGATAACCTTCCACTACATCTTTTACTATTTTGAAACTGATTTATTAGGATTAACTTGAGTATATATCAAAATCGCTGCTCCAATGGTGATAGATGAATCTGCTATATTAAAGTTTGGCCAAGAATAATCCCCATAAAATACATATATAAAATCGATAACGTAACCATAAATTAATCTATCTAATAAATTACCTATGGCCCCAGCTAAAATAAAAGTTATCGAAAAACATTCTAGTTTTGATGTATTGACCGTGTTTCTTATCCAAAAAATTAGTACTAATGAAATACAAGTTGAAACAAGTACTAAAAACCACCTTTGCCATCCCGATTGATCGCTAAGTATCCCAAAGGCAGCTCCTTGATTATAGATTAGTTGAAAACTCAGACCGGGAAAAATATAGAGAGGTTCACCGTAAACTAAAAAATTATCCAAAAATAATTTTGAAGCTTGATCTGCTAGGAGAATCAAAGTAAAAATAGAAATCATGGGAAGAAATTTCTTCATTATTTTTAATCAACAGTTAAAATTTTTCTTGCAATTTCACAATCTATTTTCACTTGCTTTGCCATTTCACCAAAAGAATCGAACCTCATATCACCCCTTATAAACTCAACGAATTCAACCTTTACCCTCTTGCCGTAACAAACTTGATGAAAATCAAATAAATGAACCTCAAGTACAAACATAGGATCTCTTATAATCGGCCTGGAACCCACATAACCAACTCCATTTAATTTTTTTGAACTTAAGCCTCCCACCTTTACGGCAAAGATTCCGGAAAGAGGTGTTTTAAATTTATTTAGATTCAGATTAATAGTAGGGAATCCCCATTCCTTACCACGTTTATGTCCATGGCATACTTTCCCACCTATAAAATAGCGATAACCGAGAGCACATTCAGCAAATTTCAGATCTCCTTTTTTTAACGAGCGTCGAATCAAAGTGCTCGAAATTCTAGTGCCATCTAATTTAAAAGGCGGCACGACTTCAAGATTAAAATCAAACTGGATACGTTTTCTTTGCAAAAAGCTTTGATCTCCCTCCCGGCCTTTACCAAATTTAAAGTCATGCCCTATAATAAGGTGCTTAATATCCAACTTTTTCATTAAAATTTTATAAAAAAAGTCGTCAGCAGTACACTTAGCCAGAGATTGATCAAATTTAAGTACTAGCAATCTGTTAATATTTTTTGACTTTATAATTTCAATTTTTTCGCGTAATCGCATCAATCTATCATTAGGACTGGAGGCACCAAAATATTCAGAGGGCTGTGGTTCAAAAAGGATTACGAGAGTAGGCATATCGAGTGTTTTGCCAGCTTTGATGAGACGCTTGATCAAATCACCGTGGCCGCGATGTATTCCATCAAAGTTGCCAATTGTCGCAACGTTACCACCGTGGGTAGGTCTCAGATTAGTAATCCCTCGGATCAATTCCATTTATTTCAATTTTCCCAATTGTGATGAAAAGAATTTTTTTTAAATTCCATATAAGCGATTAATTTTGTCTTTGTTTATTCCTAGTACGAAAGAAACGACTAAATAACTAAAACATCCAATGACTATCAAGCAGAAAAGGTAAAAAAAACGAAGCCAAAAGGCTATTTCCACATTAAAAGTAGTCATAGGTATAGACCAAGATAGCACGGTCATCATAATAACCGAGGCAACTAATATTCTCAAACTATTAAAAACTTCATCTCTCGTAAACTTCTCTCCAGGGGTTTTGAGGAAAATAAAAAGCAAACTTACGTTTAACCAAGCAGCCATGGAAGTCGCCAGCGCTAATCCGGTGTGGCCAAAGTAATGCATCAGAAACAAGTTTAAAATTGTATTTACAATAAGCGCGCAGACCGCAATCTTCACAGGAGTTACCATATCTTTCGTAGCGAAATAGGTTGTTACCAAAACCTTGATAAGTATAAAAGCCGGTAAACCTAAGGCATAAGCACGCAAACTCTTTGTACACTGTTCGACATCATTAGTTGTCATTTCGCCATAGTGAAACAACGATATAATTATCGGCTCAGCCAATAGAATAATGCCGCCTGCTGACGGAATCCCCAAAAATAAAGCCCAATTAATTGAATGCCTGACAGCATTATTAAATTTTTTAAATTCAAAATTAATCGCAAATTTAGACAAACTTGGTAATATTGCCGTGGCAAGCGCTATTCCGAAAATGCCAAGCGGCAACTCAATTATTCGATCAGAATAATAAAGCCAACTTATGCTTCCGGCTACCAAAAAAGATGCGATGATTGAGTCTATCAAAATATTTAATTGCGCAACTGAGCCGCCAATAATTCCTGGCATCATTAATTTAAAGACTTTTTTTACGCCATCATGTTTGAATCCAATATTTAGTTTAAGATGGAAGCCTAGTTTACGCACACTTAATAACTGTAATGCAAGCTGTAATATGCCTCCAATAAAAACTCCAATCGCTAAACTATAAATGGGCGTCGAAAGAAGTGGACTCAAGAGTATTGCAACCGCGATTATCGATATATTCAATAAAGCAGGTGTAAATGCGGGAATAGCAAATTTACCAAAAACATTAAGGACACTTGCCAGAAGTGCTGTCAAGCTGATAAAAACAAGATATGGAAAGGTAATTTTTAACAATTCAACCGACAAAAGATACCTATCAGACTCACGCTCAAAGCCAGGAGCAAAGATCATAATAACAAAAGGAGACATTAAGGTACCGACGGTCACCACTATACCTAAAACAGTAGTCAAAGCCCCTAATTGCGCGTTAAGAAACTCACTCAAACTTTTTCGGTCATGTTTTTCTTTGTATTCGGTTAAAACAGGAATAAATGCATTTGAAAATGCCCCCTCTGCAAAAAATCGACGGAAAAGATTTGGAATTTTGAAGGCAATGAAAAAAGCATCAGTAGCAATACTAGCTCCAAACAAACGAGCAATCAGCATATCCCTGATATATCCAAGCAAACGGGAGAGAAGGGTCAATTTCCCGATTATCGTTGTTGAGCGCAATATTTGTTTAAACACGATTTTTGGCCTTAGACATTTAAAATTTCCTCGCATTAAAGTAAACTAAAGAACTTTTATTGACAACTCAAAATCCAGGACAGTAAATAAAATCTTTAAGGAGTAATAATTGGCTAATTCAAACCAATCAAGAAAACGAGCAAGGCAAGCTGAAAGTCGCAGAAAACATAATGCTGGGAGACGATCTCTGCTTCGAACTAGCATAAAAAAAGTATTAAAAGCGATCTCTGCTCAAGAAAAGGAAGATGCAACCTCGGCTTTTCGAACAGCAGTGCCAATTGTAGATAAAATGGCCGGAAAAAGAATCATTCATAAAAATAAAGCAGCGCGGATAAAAAGCAGGCTTGCAAAAAAAATAAAACTTATTTCAGCCTAATTAGAGTCAAGCAAGCACGAGGTTATCTCTATGTACAACCTCCGGTTCTCTTGAAAATCCTAATACTTCCTCTATTTCTGAAGAGGGTCTGCCAATTATTTCTTCACATTCTTTGCTAGAGTAATTAGAAAATCCTGTAGCGATTTTCCTAGAACTCTTATTTAATACTTCGATTTGGTCGCCCCTCTCAAAACTGCCACTTATATTTCTGATTCCAACAGGTAAGATGCTTCCTCCTCTCTTAAGCAAAGCGACACAAGCCCCATCGTCTAACACTATTGAACCCTTTATACTTGATAAACCGAACAGCCATTGCTTTCTTGCGGTTATCTTTTCTGAATCTGAAAACAATAACGTACCGACTTCACATCCCATTGAGATATCCAATAGGATATTATTTTTTAGGCCAGATGCTATTATTGTAGACGTAGCAGATCTTGATGCTAACCTTGCCGCTTCGATTTTAGTAACCATTCCACCCCTACCCCAACTACCTCCCCCTCCAGCAAAAGCATCCAACTGAGGCGAGTCGACTTTAGAATCTTGAACTAATCTCGTTTTAGAAGTTTTTCTAGGATCATCGGTCATCAATCCATCTTGATCGGTCAAAATCACAAGTAAATCAGCTTCGATTAGATTACAAACCAATGCTGCTAATTTGTCATTATCACCTAGGGTTAATTCAGAGGTTGCCACCGTATCGTTTTCATTAATTATTGGAATTACAGGAAAGTCTAAAAGAGTTATTAATGTGCTTTTCGCATTCAAATATCGCGCCCTATCTGCAAAATCGTCATGGGTTAATAACAATTGAGCAACTTTGACTCCATATTCCTGAAAGGAACGAAACCATGCTTGAGACAAACCAATTTGACCAACCGCGGCAGCAGCCTGAAGCAAATTTAACTCTACGGGTCTACCTTTCCAACCTAAATTTGATGCTCCTTCGGCAACAGCCCCCGAAGACACTACAACAATCTGATGTTTAAGAGAGACGAGCTGAGAGATCTGACTTGCCCAATCAGAAATAAGTTTACCATTTAAGCCCAAATCATTTTTAGTGACCAAAGAGCTTCCTATCTTGACCACCCATCGCTTAGAACGGCCTAATTCCTTTCTTAGCTGCAAAATATTATGATTCATGAACCACTCGTTTCTGTCTATGTTCTTTTAGCCAAGCCCCAATCTGATATTTAAGCTCTTTAAGACCAAATTTATTCAAACTGCTTATCGCAAAAATAGGCGTATCCAATCCAATATTTCTAAATTGCTTTTTCGCTGCTTCAACATCACTATCATGAACCAGATCCTTTTTGTTTAAAACAATCCATCTGGGTTTTTCTTCTAGTTTCTTTGAAAAATTAGACAGTTCTTGATTGACCTTAAAATATTGAGGAATTATGCCTTCCGAATCGGGGTCAACTGCTAAATCAATTAAATGAAGCAACAAAGAAGTTCGCTCTAAATGCTTTAAAAATTGCGTTCCCAATCCAATTCCTTCTGACGCTCCTTCAATTAGACCCGGGATATCAGCGACTACGAAGCTTGCGTCGATATCAAGTTTAACAACTCCTAAACTTGGATAAAGGGTTGTAAAAGGATAATCAGCGATTTTAGGAGTTGCATCTGAAATTACAGAAATAAGCGAGGACTTACCAGCATTAGGTAGACCAAGCAAACCGACATCGGCCAATAGCTTAAGTTCTAATCTTAATTCCCGACTATCTCCAAATGTTCCTTTTGTAAATTTTCTTGGTGCTCGATTAGTGCTCGATTTAAACTTTGCGTTACCCAACCCTCTGCGGCCCCCTTGCGCAACCAGCAAGTTCTCGCCATCGATTATCAATTCACCAATAAATTCGTTAGTTAAATTATCAAAGACAAGAGTGCCGCAAGGAACCACGATATCAAGCGACTCAGCCGAAGCTCCTGTCCTATTGGAGCCCGAACCAGGTGCCCCATTCTTCGCCTTAAAGTTCTTTTTATGTCTAAAATCTATCAACGTGTTAACACGATGATCGGCTATTAAGTTAACGTCGCCACCATCACCGCCATCACCGCCATCTGGCCCACCTAAAGCAATATATTTTTCCCGCCTAAAACTCAGACAGCCATCGCCCCCACTTCCAGCCTTAACAAATATTGAGGCCTCATCAACAAACTTCATGTCGACATCTTTTAATTAATTAAAGGGTAATCAAGCGCAAACATATACCTAAAACAAAAAAAATTTAACCTAGCAACTCGACGCTAATTGTTTTTTTTCTCTGGGAACCTTTTAACGAAAATGAAACTGTGCCATCTACCAAGGCAAATAACGTATGGTCTCTACCACAACCCACGTTATCACCCGGATGAAAGTGCGTCCCTCTCTGCCTAACTAATATATTACCAGCTTTTACCTTTTGGCTACCGAATTTCTTGACACCCAGCCTCTTGGACTCGGAATCTCTCCCATTTCTGGTGCTTCCTCCAGCTTTTTTATGTGCCATATCACTTATCCTTTATCTTTAAAATCTCAAGTCTAGTGTAGTTTTGACGGTGCCCTTGCTTTTTTTTGTAGTGCTTTCTTCTCTTAAATTTAATTATTGTGACTTTGTCGCCCTTAAATTGCTCGATTATTTTAGCGTCCACAGTCGCACCCTCAACATGGGGTTTACCAATCACATTACTTTTTTCCGAAATAATTGCTAGCACCTTGTCAAAAGTAACTGTATCCCCGACATTTAAGTTTAGCTTCTCTACATTTATTTTCGATCCTTTTGCGACCTTAAACTGCTTTCCGCCTGAAGATATTATTGCTTGCATAAGGACTTTCCTATAATAAAAATCAAAAATAAAATTAGTTGAACATTATTTACCGTTTTTAACGTACAATACAATAATATCATACTAATTCTGATGAATTAAAACACCAGATTTTACAATATAACCGCTTGTTTACACAATATTAATTTTATTAAACATTAAATCAATAAAACAAAAGGAAAACGGACAAAAGCGATGCGAGCTGAACAAAAAAGAGCTTTCGCACCAGAATTCGAGAGTGATGTGCTAAATGAAATGTCTTTAGTCGATACTATCATCACAGAGAGTATCGACGATAAGATACCTTTGGTGATGGATTTATCCAGATATATCTTGGAGGGAGGAAGAAAACGAATTAGACCTCTCGTAGTACTTCTCACAGCAAGAGCGATGGGGTACTCAGGCAAAAATCACCAGAAACTAGCTGCAGTTTTAGAGATGATACATACCGCTACGCTTCTACACGACGATGTAGTTGATGGTTCAAAAATGCGTCGGGGTAAAGCATCAGCAAATGTAGTCTGGGGAAACGAAGCCAGCGTGCTTGTTGGAGACTACCTATATTCAAGAGCGTTTCAGTTGATGGTCGAGGTTGAGAATCATCGGGTTCTCCAAATAATGGCTGATACTACGAACACCCTTGCAATAGGAGAGGTCATGCAGCTAGTTAATAAAAATAATTTCTCGGTGTCTGAAGAACTGTATTTTCGAACAATTGACAATAAAACAGGTAAATTATTTGAAACCGCAGCTGCCCTTGGCGGTGTTTCAGCAAGTTGCACAATAATCCAGGAAGGAGTCTTGAAAAAGTTTGGCCGACACCTCGGGCTGTGCTTTCAACTAGTTGATGATGCATTAGATTATTCTTCTTCACAAAATCAACTTGGGAAAAATATAGGGGATGACTTGACAGAGGGAAAACCAACACTTCCTCTCATGTATGCAATGTGGCATGGTAAAAAAAATGAGCAATCCTTGATAAAAAATGCAATAAAAAAAGGTAAAGCCAATTACTTCAACGAAATAATCCAAGCTGTAATAAACTCGGGGGGAATCGAATATACTCTCCAACAGGCAAAGAAGCAGATGCTCGAAGCCCAAAAGTGCTTATTTGAACTTCCTAAAACCAACTATCGAAACGATCTAGAGTATTTGCTTAAATTTGCATTATCAAGAAATCATTAGAGTCAAATTACGGGGTGTAGCTCAGCTTGGTAGAGCACTGCCTTCGGGAGGCAGGGGTCGTAGGTTCAAATCCTGTCACCCCGACCATTGTCATTTAGAAACTTAGTAACTTATAGCATTATTGGCCTTATCCACAGCAAAATTTTATTACAAACACCTTAAAAGCATGGGAGCAGATACTTTCACTCACTGACTACAGACGTAATTTTGAATAGTTTCGGACCTAGAGGTAAGGGAAGGATATTTACTTTCTGAGTTTTTTGAGGTGACAACGTTTCCAGTTGCAGCAAACACTCATCGCAAATAAGTAATACACTCCAGTGTTTTTGTAAATGATATCGGGGAAACTGTTTCTTAAGATTGGAGAAACCAATGATCGAGTTCAGAAAGATAATTATCGCTGCAATATTGCTTCAATCTTTTATCAATTTATCATCTTCCCAGATTCCTTGGGCTGATTTGCCATCAGCGTAAGTTATCTTGCCCTGACCATGCTTTTTATTGTTGTAAAACTCGCCAACATACTTACCACCACTAGAGTAAGTGTAAACACCTTGACCATGAAATTTATCGTTTCTAAATTCGCCCGTATACTCATCACCAGCCCATTGACTCTGTAAACCAAAGGAGATTTTTCCCTGGCCATGTTTCATGGCATTAATAAAACTTCCTTCATATTTGTCTCCATTACTATAAATATATATTCCGCTTCCGTGTATCTTATTATCCTTCCATTCTCCCTGATAAAAATCGCCATTGCTATAACTATATTCAGCTCTACAATTATCCCAGTATTGACTATCACCATGAGGGCAGTCTGGCAATCCGTAAACCCTTAAATTAAAAATGAATAGAAATATAAAAGGAAAGAGTCGACCCATATTTATCTTTTCAAACACAGATTTTAAATAATAGTTGGGCTTCCATCTTTTAATCATCAATTTAAAATCGTGCTTTCTAAATCCAATGAAGTTGATAAGAAGGGGTGCGCTCATTTCTATCAAGGCCACCCCAACTTTTATCAAATTGAAATTTTTTTAATATTTTTTAAATTTAAGAAATCATTTTTGATACTTTAGCTTGATTTTGAACGATCATCTTTCGATTTTCTTCTATTCCTTTACGTCGAGCTAAGATGCCAGCTGCGTTTTTCTCAATCGCAGAGCGATTTTTTGATGCAAATTTGAGCAACCCTAAAATGGTTGCAGAATTAGCCTTAGCAACTTTTAATATCTTTGACAATCTTTCTTTATTCCGAGCAATACGTTTAGCGTTAGATGACGGAGTCGCTGTACCTATAGATAATCCGCCAGCTAATATCTTTGAGTTAAGAGCCAAATTTCTACTATTAAAAGCAACAATAGACTCGTTAGATTTCATAATCCTAGAGTTAATTTCAATGAGCTTTGAGTTTACTTCAGCCATCATTTTATTAACTTCTAAAACCGACGCGTTTAATTCGGCTCGATGCTCTAAATAATCAATAGATGCTTCATTTAAAGAAGACTCTACATAGTTTTTTTGAGCATCAGTTTGTGCATCAAGGCTCGATAAAATAGTTCTTCGATTACGAAAAATATCATCGGTGTTTTGATTTGCAAGTTGTCTATTGCCCATAAAAGCAGCGGTGTAGTTTTTTAATATTGATGCTCTATTTTCTTCTATCGCTGAACGAGTTGAGTAAGCGTTTGATTTGTTAGCGGTGACCTGACATTCAAGTCCGAAAAGTGCTTTTCTATTCCTCATGATATTTTTTCTGTTAGATGCAGATGTAGCCATAATTACTTTCCTCCTATTTTATGATTACTAATCTTTATAAAGAGCCCCTGATAAGATTTGTAAATACCTTCCTCAGTGATAAGTGTGATTGGCTACGCATTAAAAATCAAGGAATGATTTAACAGTCAGGTTAATTAATCTTCTTCCTCTCCTATCTTACTTACTTTTGAAACTAGATATTGGGCATAATTTCTTGCGCGAGCTGATAAAGATCATCAACCGTTTTGCTAGTTGGTGTACCAGAAAATGGAGGCCATAATAAAGGAAATGTCATTCCCGCCTCTTTATACTTAATTAAATTTTCAGTAATCTGATTCGCGGTGCCTCTCATTGTCGGAGTGAGCTTTCCTGCAGGCGATTGATCGGTCTCTTTTTTTGTA